>Ga0105049_10000087_pt1 | contig 83827 bp, 81 predicted proteins | sample MAT06_FD_78087 | JGI IMG/M metagenome (GOLD analysis project Ga0105049, IMG submission 78087) | Freshwater microbial communities from Lake Fryxell liftoff mats and glacier meltwater in Antarctica - MAT-06 | ecosystem: Environmental > Aquatic > Freshwater > Ice > Liftoff microbial mat | place...
CGAAATTGGCCTTTGACAAAATAACCTGATAGCTCAATCTGAGATTCACGCGAAGTTGATCACTTCGAGTTCCGGCAGCTGGCGAAAAGCTATACTCTGCGTAGGGTTCCAGCATTTGGTAGCCCGTGATAACATCGAAACTTTCACTGCGAAAATTCTGAGTTGAAAAACGTTGCGCTCGCACTCCCATAGAAAGTCGTCCCTGATGATGCACAATATTTGCAAAGCCATTCACATGATCTGTGGAGAAACTATACATCGGACTGAACGACCATTCGGTTGATTTTTGAGTCACCGTTTTATTGTGAAGAGTTACCCCCGGCATCCATTTATCGTATTCATTCCAGGCCACTGTGGGTATCCAAAAGAGCTGTGTTTTTCTTCCATTTTCTAGTCCTGTGAATACGCGAAGCTCCAGAGGTTCCATCTTTCGGAGCATCCCCGTGGTGCGCATACGATCGTTTCGGAGATTGATTTGAGGAATATCCATGGCAGGATCAATCACAATCAAATCAGCTTGTTGTGCAGAGGCTGGTATGGTAATCTGATCTGATTCACCTGGCTTGAGCACGCGGGTAGCCTTGGTGGCGAGCGCATTTTCCTTGGCTTTCGTTTCATCAGTGGTGACAGTTGAAACAACGGCAGGTCCAGTTGTTTCGCCCGAGTTCTTAATTCTAACAGAAAATGATCCATCCTCCGTTCGATTAATTTTCTGGATGGAAAAGTCAGTCTTTCTGGTTGTCTGAATCAATTCGCCAAAGAACCAGGAAAGGTCTTCTCCCGCCTCCTTTTCGATTGAGTGTTGAAGATCTGCTGGCTGCGGATGACGGAATTTCCATTCCTCAAAATACGCATGCATGCAGCGATCAAATTTCTCTTCGCCGAGATAAGCCATGAGGTAATTAAAGAGCAGTGCCGTTTTCTTGTAAACGATGCCGCCGTAGTTGAGTTGAGTAAAATCGGCAGAGTGACATTGCAGCGGCTGATCCATCGCTCGGCTGGCATTGAAGCGCCATGAGATGTCGGTCAAATACCGTTGAGAGAAATCATCCAGTCCGAGCAAGGCTCCCATTTTCTGATTGCCGATTGCATCCGCCATGGTGGCGTTTGGATATTTATCCGCCATGTACCGTTCTTCATTGAATGAGTTGAGTCCTTCGTCCATCCAAGCGTTCTCACGTTCATTGCTACCAAGAATTCCATAGAACCAGTTGTGTCCAACCTCGTGCATGATAACCACTTCCAGCGATCGCGGGGAACCTGCTCCGCCGATGACGGTAATGTTAGGATACTCCATTCCACCGCCAGCGCTGATGGTGCCATCCACCGCAGTCACTTGTTTGTAGGGATAGTCGCCATTCCATAGAGAGTATTGGTAGATGGCATCGTGCAGGTACTCCGGCGCACGCATCCAGAGTTTCATTTCCGACTTGGTAAACATGGCCCATGTGGTAACAGTGTTCTTTTGGTTCGGAGTAATCACCTCACCTTTGAGAACCATCCATCGTTTATCGGCAAACCAACCGAAGTCATGCACATTAAATTGCGTGTACCTGATGCTCTTCATGCGAGTAGATGACTTCGGAAAATTATCTTCTCCGTTCAAATCCGGTCGATCGGTACCGCGAGCGGCGAGGTCATTGAGAAACTCCACTTCGGATTCGGTTTGTATATCTCCAGTTGCTCCTACCACATAATTTGCAGGCAGCGTAATGGACACATCGAAGCTTCCAAATTCGCTGTAAAACTCACCTTGATTGAGGTAAGGCATTTGGTGCCAGCCTTCGCGATCGTACACCGCAGGCTTGGGATACCATTGTGTGATCTGATAGCTTTCCCCAATATGTCCGAGTCGCGAGATACTGCCGCTTGGAATTTTTACCCGAAAAGGAGTACTCACTGTAATGCGCTCTCCGGGCTTCAACGGCTGTGGTAATTCAACTTTCGCGATGTCAATATTCTCCGGATCAAATGTCCATTTTGCCTGAGTTCCATTCACTTTAAAATCCAAAGAATCAATAAATCCTTTGTCCGTTTTGAGGGATTGAAACAACACAAAATTTCCGGTACGGGCGAGTTGTTTGGCTAATGCGGTGGTTTTGTTCTTATACGCGTTTGGCCAAAGGTGTATGTAGAGAAAGGTCAATTCATCTGGACTGTTGTTGAGGTATTCAAACGTTTCGAATGCGTGAAGCATGTGCTTCGTATCGTCGAGTCGAACCACTATAGTGTAATTCACTTCCTGCTGGAAATAAGGAGTTTCCTGCGCGGCGGAATGAAGGGCAAATCCGAGAAACGCCACCAGTGTGTGAATGAGTGTTTTCATCTAGAGTACATCAATGAATTCGAACGGTACTATGTCATTGTATCAAAAAGAACCGCATCAACCTTTCGGCTGATGCGGCCCTCAACTGTTACTAAAATGGTCGGCTAGCGACCAAAAATCTGTTTGAGGTGAGCTTCCAGCATCGGGCCGCGCACATTGGGGCCGTAGGCAATCACCTTTCCATCCCGATCCAGAAGCACTGGAAATGGGATACTATGCACACCATAATCAGCGGCGGCTTTACTGTTCCAACCTTGTAGATCACTCACGTGTGTGGGCCACTTCAAGCCATCCTGCGCAATCGCTTCCAGCCATTTGGCTTTATCCTTATCGAGTGATACGGAGAAAATTTCAAATCCGTCTTTGTTGTATTCATTGTAAGCCTGCACGACTGCCGGATTCTCGCGACGGCATGGACCGCACCATGAAGCCCAAAAATCGAGGAGCACTACCTTGCCTTTAAGGTCCGACAACTTCCGCGTCTTACCATCTGGATCTACTTGAGCAATTTCAGGCGCCTGTTTTCCAATACTGATTGAGACGCCCTCCACTTTCTGCTGAGGCATCGAGCGAGGATCTTCCACGGGTTCTCCCTGCACATTTCCGCCATTCACTGCAAAATCCACTTTTTGTTTCAATTGCTTGTAATGCGGGATAGAACCGAAGGCACTTTCGAGATCCTTCACCACTTGCTGGTACGCCTTGAGGTCTGTGCGAATATCCAAAAGCTGCACCGCCGCAATGGCTGCTGGTGTAGAAGAGTTCGACTCCAGCCAATGACGCACATGATCTGAAAGTTCCTTTCGGAGATCGGTCATTTCTTGACGATATCGAGCCATCTCTTCTTCGGTCAAGCCTGGTATTTTCGTTTTGGCTACTGTCTCTTCCATGCGCTTTGCGAAATCATTGTATGAGCTTTCGAAGTCGCGAAGAATGGCCGTGTTTTCAGAGCCTTCCACTTTTGCACTTTGAGCCAACTCTCCTGCCTTGGCAGTTATTTTTACGGTCTCAGTACTGTCAGCGATAAGCACGAGATAGTCGCGTTCGCCGAGCATAATGCGGTAAAAATTCTTCTCCAGCGGTTGCGATGGTTTCAGTAGAAATTTACCGTCGGGTCCGATCACGGTAGAATCGGTAATTACTCCCCGATTATTAACATACCGTTCTAGGTAAATGGTTTGCCCTTCGGCACCTTCAATTTTTCCCGATATAGCAGACTTGAGGCTTTCACCTCCGCAAGCTGCGAGAATTACGAGGGCCAAGCCCAACAAGATTGTAGTTTTCAAATGCGTGTTTTTCATTTTTCCTGAAGCAATTCCTGAATGATAGCGGACGCTGTTTTGGGGTTCGCTTTGCCGCCGGTTTTCTTCATGAGCTCTCCCATGAAAAGTCCCAACATTCCTTTATTTCCGTTGCGGTAATTTTCTACTTTGTCTGGCCACGCCTTCAATACTTCAGCTGCAGCCGATCGAATCTCATCGTCACCGGCATCCTGAATAAGGTTGAGTTGAATGGCGAGTTGCTCGGCCTTCTTGGAAGGTTCGGCAATCATAGCGGGTAGAATGTGCTCCGCCGCAGAAGATGTGCTCACCTTACCTCCATCTACCAGCGAGATAATATCTGCAATGTGCGTGGGGGATAGGGTGAACTGACTGATGTCCAACCCACGCTCGTTAAGGACAGCTTTCACTGGACCAGTGAGCCAGTTGCATGCCGCCTTGTAATTCGCTGTTTGCTTGACCAGCTCTTCGTACCACATGGCCAGCTCCTTTTCATTGATGAGCACGTTGGCATCATATTCTGAAAGACCAAATCGACTTGTGTATTTTTCAAAAAGCTGCGCGGGTAGCTCGGGCATTTCACGATGAATACGTTCGATCTCTTCTTCTGAGACAAACACCGGCTGGAGATCTGGCTCAGGGAAATAGCGGTAATCATGAGCAAGTTCTTTGCTTCGCAATGAAAACGTTGTGCCATTAGTTGCGTCGAAACTGCGTGTTTCCTGAACTACCATACCGCCTTCTTCTACCAAATCAATCTGACGCTTCATCTCATGCTCAATCGCACGTTGAACGTTGCGGATTGAGTTCATGTTTTTGACTTCACAGCGGGTATTGAGTTGAGTAGCTCCTTTCAAACGCACGCTTACATTGGCATCGCAGCGCATGGAGCCCTCTTCCATGTTGCCATCACAGATGCCGAGGTAACGAATCAATTTGCGCAGTTCAGTGAGGTAGTTGTAGGCCTCTTTGGACGAACGCAAGTCGGGCTCACTCACCACTTCTATCAGCGGCACTCCGGCGCGATTCAGATCGATCAACGTATCAAACGGATCCTGATCGTGCATGCTTTTACCCGCATCTTCTTCAAGGTGTGCCCGTGTAATTCCTATTCGCATATCCTTGCCATCCTCATCTTTAATCATGAGAAAACCGCCCGTGCAGATGGGCGTTTTGTCTTGTGTGATCTGATATCCTTTTGGCAAGTCGGCGTAGAAGTAATTCTTTCGAGCAAAATGCACCCTGCGATTGATTGTCATATCGCACGCAAGACCTAAGCGAACGGCATATTCCACACTCCTGCGATTCATGCGAGGCAATGTGCCAGGATGTCCCAATGAAATGGTGCTCACCAGCGTATTCGGAAGTTCACCAAACTTATTGGCATCGCTGCTGTATGCTTTTGATTCTGTCAGAAGTTGCATATGCACTTCAAGACCCACCACCAATTCGTATTTTTCGTAAACGCTTTCCATACTTATTTCCTCACCGCGCTGAGCACCATCTGTTCAAACTCTGCTTCGTCATCCATCAGTTTCATTTCCACTGGAACAAGCAATATGTTCATTCCTTTTGGGAGCTGTTTTCCCGCCAGTCGCTCGGCATCCTTTTCTGTTGTCAGAAGCACTTGTGCGGGGCCGGCAAAGGTAACCAAATCCTCTGCGAGGTAGTTGATGTCATTGTCCGAGAAAGGATGATGGTCTGGGAAAATTTTGATTTTTTTTAATTTGAAAGACTGATCCAAATAGCGTCGAAAAGGCTCGGGATTGGCAATTCCACAAAAAGCGGCTACGGCAGTCTCTGGGGATAGAGGCGTTTGCCGCCCTTGGGGTGTCATTGGAGTACCGTACACAAGTTTTGCGAAAAATACCCTTTGCGCTTCGGAAGGATTTATTTCGCGGGTAATCCGTTCTCTTTCAGCCGATGTTAGATCGGGGGGGCATTTGGTGACGACAATTGCCTGTGCCCGACGTTTCTCGCGTCGAAGATCACGGAGGTTTCCGGCAGGCAGCGGCCAGTCGCGGTAGTACGGATCATTGTAGGTGGTAAGGAGCACGTTAAAATGGGCGCGGAGGCGCCGATGTTGAAAGGCATCGTCCAGCACGATTGCTTCCACATTGAGGTGCCCCTGTAGCATCTGATGAATGCCTGCAATTCGGTCCTCGCACACGGCCAGGGGGAGATTTGGGAATTTCCGATGAATAAGAGCGGGCTCATCGCCAATCATTTCAGAATCACTCGACTGATTTGCAGAGAAATAACCCGATGTTTGGCGACGGTATCCCCGACTCAGAAAGGCCGAATGAACACCATTGCGCAGCAAGAGATGCAGCAATAGAATAGAAAACGGAGTCTTGCCTGTGCCGCCAGTGGATAGGTTGCCCACCACAATGGCAGGGACAGGACTTCGCGCCGATTTCAGCCATCCAGCATCATACAAAGCATGCCGAATTCTGATCACTATCGCGTAAATCATCGAAAATGGGAATAAAAGCAAGCGGAGCATACGCATTCCTGTAATTTGCGGGTCAGCAAAGAACGGTAAGATGCAACTTAAAGAAATCATACATTACCTCGAATCACTCGCACCGGCCTCTCTTCAGGAGAATTATGACAACAGCGGGCTGATTGTTGGGTCACCCGAAAAGGAGATAACTGGGGCATTGGTTTGTTTGGATAGCTTGGAAGCCGTAATCGACGAAGCAATTAATCTGGGTATAAACTTGGTCATTGCCCACCACCCAATTGTGTTCAGCGGGCTCAAGAAAATAACAGGCAAAACCTACATCGAGCGGGTGGTGATTAAGGCCATCCGCCATGAGATTGCGATTTATGCGATTCACACCAACCTAGACCACGTGCAGCATGGAGTGAACGGGAAAATTGCGGAGAGGCTCGGGCTAACCGATACCTATGTGTTGGAGCCGAAACCATCACTACTTCTGAAACTTGTCGTTTTTGTGCCTCATCAGAATGCGGAAGATCTGCGGAACGCCCTTTTCCGCGAGGGAGCCGGCCACATTAGTGAGTACGACGAGTGCAGCTACAACCTGAAGGGAGAAGGCACCTTCAGGCCATCCAGCAAAGCGAATCCGACAATCGGCGAGGCTGGGATTCGGCATATAGAAGCTGAGACCAGAATTGAAGTCATTCTTCCCCGTTGGGCCAGGAGCAGCGTGCTAAAGGCGATGGTTGAAACTCACCCATATGAAGAAGTGGCTTATGACCTCTATGCTCTAGAAAATAGCATGGGGCAAATCGGTTCCGGTTTAGTCGGGAACCTTGCGGAGCCGATGGATGTGAATCTTTTTCTTCAACTGGTGAAGAAGCAAATGAAGACCAGCTTGATTCGTCACACCGCATTGATTCAACCCAAAGTGAGCACAATAGCTGTTTGTGGGGGCAGCGGGAGTTTTCTCCTTAGCTCCGCCATCGCTTCTGGAGCGGATGTGTTGGTCACTTCTGACTTCAAATACCATCAGTTCTTCGATGCAGATGGACGTATAGTGATTGCTGATATTGGTCACTATGAAAGCGAACAGTTCACAATCGACTTACTTATAGGGTGGTTGAGCGAAAAATTCCCTACTTTCGCGACCCACAAAACCGGGGTGGTTACCAATCCCATTAACTATCTCTGAACCATGGCGAAAAAAGCAAAAAAACCAGCTAAGTCCGAGAAAAAAGGCAAAGCTGCAGCGAGCAACGCAAAGGCAGGTAAGGCAGTTAAAGTTGTGAAAAAAGGATCATCGGTGAAAGCGAACAAACCTGCACCCAAGGCTAAACCCAGCGTCAAAAAGGCTGCTGTGAAAGCGAAATCAACCAAGCCCGACGCTTCAAAAAAAGCGGCCCCGGCCAAGGAGATTGCGGCACCGAAAAAAGCGGTGAACCCAATTAAAAAAGCGGCTCCAAAGGCTGTAGCTGTGAAGGCCAAAGCTAAACCTGCGGCGAAAAAAGTGATCGTTCTGAAAAAGAAGACGACTGCAAAGCCTGCTCCAGCGAAGAAGAAAGCACCAGTACAGGTGGCTAAGGCTCTGGTCAAAAAGGCTGTTGTGAAAAAAGCCGTTGAAAAAAAGGCAATTGTAAAGAAAGTAACCAAGCCTGCACCAATAGCAAAGGCTGTAGTGATCAAGAAAGGCAAAGCGGCTCCTGTGAAGTCGGAGTCAAAAGGAAAGATCGTTGCGAAACCGCAATTGAACTCCGCGACTCCGGTGAAAGGAAAGCCCGCATCAACCAAGACTGCAGTAAAAGGCAATCCGATTAAAAAGGCAGCACCGATCAAGGAGATCAAAAAGGCTGTTGCAGTGAAACCTGTGGCGAAGCCAGAAGCCATCAAGAAACCCGAACCTAAAAAAGTAGAGGCGAAAAAGCCTGAAGTGAAAAAGCCAGAGGTAAAGAAACCAGAGCCGAAGTTGGCCCAGCCCGCGAAGCCTCAACCCAAACCTGCAGCTACAATAGCGGCGGTGATTACAACTCCAACGCCTGCCAAGAAGCTGGTGAAGAAAGGAGACCAATTTGTTCCAGACTCTAAACTTCTGGAGGTAAAGGAAAGCGCCACACGCAAGGTGGCGCCTAAGCCCGCGCCTGTGATAAGCAACGAGCCTAAGCCGGTAGCCAATCCGATTTATGTTGTACACGGACCGGATGGAAAGCCAGGAATCAAATTTGCCCCGATTGCGATTATTGAACGACCCATTGAAAAAGAACGATCAAACTCAAAGGAGACATCAGAAGATATGGCCAATAAAACCTCACCACGCTTTGCTTTCATGGAGAGCGAAGACACCAAAAAGGGTGTGTCAGTAGAAGAAAAACTGCGCGCTCTGTATGACATTCAATTGATTGATTCACGCATCGACAAGATTCGGGCGATGCGCGGCGAACTTCCGCTGGAAGTGGAAGATTTGCAGGATGAAGTGGCAGGTCTCGAAACACGCATCGGACGATTTGAAGAAGAGATCGGCACGATGGATAGTGAGATTAGCGGCAAGAAGCAGGCGATCAAGGATTCAGAGGCTCTTATCAAGAAGTACAAAGAGCAGCTCGATAAAGTAAAAAACAACCGGGAGTTTGAATCGCTCAACAAGGAGATTGAGTTTCAGGAACTCGAAATTGAATTGCATAAGAAGCGCATTCGTGAATTCGAAGCTCAAAAGGTTTCTAAGGACGAAATGCTTCTGGGCGCGAAGACAAAGCTGGCAGAGCGTCAGAACGACCTCAATGTGAAGCAGGCTGAGTTGAATGAGATTATCAACGAGACGCGCAAGGAAGAAGAGATTCTAGGACGCAAGAGTGACGAAGCGAAGAAACTGATTGATCAGCGTCTGATCGATGCCTATGAGCGTATCCGCACCGGAGCGCCAAACGGTTTGGCCGTAGTGCCTATCGAGCGCGAAGCTTCAGCAGGCTCATTCATTCAAATTCCTCCACAGAAGCAAATGGATGTAGCGGCCCGCAGGAAAGTGATTGTTGACGAGCACAGCGGACGTATCCTCGTGGATAGCGACCTCGCTCGTGAAGAGCATGAGAAAATCGAAGCCCTGCTCAAGCAGGAACTCGGTAAGTAATTGTTCGAACAATATAAAAAAGCCATCCCGAGGGATGGCTTTTTTGTTGGGCGCATTTTTCTTTTTTTCTACCGGCGATAAATCAAATCACCAGGAGTGCGGTTGAGTATTTGGCGAATGGTAATCCACGAAACACCGAAGGCGGTTGTCACCATAATCAGCACAGTGAGATAGGTATTCATGTGATTGATGAGGAAATAGTCCACACCAAATTCCAGCACGAATATTTTCTGAAGCATTGCATTGAGCGCGAATCCAAGTCCAACCGCACCCACTGATGCGATTAAAAATGCAATAAGAAGAAAACGAAAAATAATAGCGAAGTATATCCCTGTAGCCCTTTTGTCTTGTAAGCCAAAAGCTTTAAAGGTTCCTAGCGTAGTGCTCACCTTGGAAAGGTGCATCTTCAACAAATTGAAGATAAATAGACCGACACTGAGTGACCCAAAAATGATGACGAGCCAACTGATTACGAGTGTGATTTTCGACATGAAGTTGTAGTTCTCCTTTTCACGCACCTTGGTAATGTCCATCTCAATGAGGGAAGCCGATTCATCGCTGTTGTATGTGTCAAATACGTGTTCACTGAGTTCTCTCACCTTGTCCAGCGAGGAGAGGTTAATAGAGATCGCATCATAGTAACTAAGATTATAAAGGTCTCCGGCAAATGAACTGAAGTCGTAGATTCTTGAAACGGGTAGCTCCAATGCGTTCACTTCGGCGCTTTCCATAATGGTCTTTCCAGCCTCGTCTACTTTTTCAAGCTCATAATCGGTTCCATAGAAAATGACCCGCACATCATATCCTCCGCCACTTGAAAGGGTGTGCTCTGAGGGCGCGGCTATCTCCGGTTGGGCGCCCGGAATCACAATCTTGTCCACTACTGTCATCAAGGCATCAGCGGCCTTCTTTGCATCTTCTTCGGTACCGGGTACATAGAACACCAGTTCGGAAGAAAACCGCACATCAAATGGACCTCTCAATCGGGTAAAATATCCTGTAGAGAATGCTGGGGTTACCATCACTTCGATAGTTCCTGGTAATTCCTTTACCACACTCCGCACCGGAATGGGCACGAAAAGTGGCATGGATACACCCGAAGTATCTGTGACCAAATTGATCATGGGAACAAATGAGGCGTTTTCATCCAGCCCGAGTGAGGTCAGAAACCGCTGCGTACAGATAATTCCGAAATCTTTTGGACTGTTGAATCCTGCAGAGTCTCCGCGGATAAAGTTGGCAGGTGAAAGCACATCGCGTATCATTTTATCCGTGCCTGGGTCAATCGTTCGCAATCGTTTTGGCGTGTACTTTCCACTTTCGTTGTGCACGAAACGAACGAGTAGTTCGCTGTATCCGCTTACCGCTTGAATATTAAACTGACTGCGGAGTTCTGCTGAATTGAGTGATCGAATAATATCGTCAACATCGCCGCCGAGGCCCGTTCGGCTTGCCGGTACCTTCATGGTAATCCACATCACGAATGGATTTTTCATTTTTGTTTCGAGGTATTCCAAACTACCGTTTGCAAATCCTACTGAAAGAAAAGTAACCAGCAAAAGAGCAGCGATAACAAATAGATTGACGAATCGCTTCCCACGCAGGATGCGGCCTTCCCGCGAGCGAAAGAGTCCAGAGTAATTTGAGCGACCACCGGGAAGTTCTTTCACGGTTTCGTCTTCCTTACCCTTCATCACATCTTCTACATTCTCGTAGTACCCGAAAACACGCTCCCGAAAACGCTTGAATTCTTCAGGGTTGAGATTTCCCCAATCTGATCTTCGGAATACATCGCGCGGACGCACCACACTGCATCCTGCCTCTTCATCCCTACTCATGCATACCAACATGGTGGCGTGCGCCAAAGCGAGATTAATATCATGGCTCACGATGATCACTGAAGTGTCTGGGGTAATGGCCTCATTGAGCAACGCCATCAACTCGCCCGCATTCTTTTCATCGAGGTTACCAGTGGGCTCATCACAAAAGAGCACAGTGTATCGGGCCATTAGAGCACGTACAAATGCCACGCGCTGTCTTTGACCTCCAGATAGATTTACGGAAAGCGTATTATAACCTACTTGTGAAACAGGAATATTAACCCGCTCCATCATTTCAGTTGCTTTGCCCAGCGAATCCTTCAGCATGCTGCTGTCCTGAATCATCGGTGCGAGACATATATTCTCATACGCCGTGAAGCTCTCCATCAAATTAGTATTCTGGAAAATGAAGGAGAAGTGATTGCGGCGAATGCCTGACAACTTCTCCCCTTCTTCCGAATACCAGAGGTCTTCCAATCGAATGGCCTGTCCGGTTTGATCTGGAAAAAACTCAACCGAACCATCTGCGAAGGTGTCGTTCATCAGACCGAGTGTTTCAAGCAGTGTACTCTTTCCACTTCCTGAAGCACCCAATAGGAAAATAATTTCTCCTTTCGGCAATTCGAGATCCTCGATGTACAGCACCTTGTCTTCTTCTTTATGAGAATACGAACAGGCCAGTTTAGAAATTTTGAAGAGCGGATTTTTCATAGTCTTAAAAATGGATAAGCCGCGTTCACACGCGGCTTATTAAGGTTTATTTGAGTGTCAAATCACTATGGCATCAATCGCTGTGGTAACCAGTAGAAACGCTGTCCTCCACTGTAGAAACAGTTCTTAGGAGAGCCCTTCCATTCCGAGAGCAGACTGTATTTGTCGGTCATCAGATTAAGATAGCGCTGCATTTCCTGCGCATCCATCTTGCTGATGTCTGCGACCTTCATGGAACTTAGGAACGAGCTGTTGCCAGGCAGACCAAATAGTAGTTTATGAATGTCTTCGAGCGAGCTATTTTTGATGATATTCTTCGATTCGCTTGGACCGAAATGACTACTCACAATCGACTTGTAGGTATCCTCCAGACCACGGCGCTGCTCCTCAAGAGAGTTTCCACGATCGATGAATCGATTGATGGTATAAAGCATATCAGAAAACTCGAGGTCATCCACCAGAATCACGTATTGATACAAGTCACTGGCCAATCCGTCCACCTTCTTCGGGGTGTAACCCTCCACAAACAATTGGATGTTTGATTCAGATGTCGCTTCAAGTAAGTTAATATCGATGTTCATCTGCGACAAGAAGTTTCGGGCCGCTTCGTTCATATTCGATCGCTTACCGATACCAGTAAGCTTGGCGTCGGTAATGGCGAATACCCGTTCGTTATTATCGATGGTTTCCACGATGATACCTTCCACTTCGCTTTGTAGGCGCTTTGAGTCGATAGCACTATTTGCTCCTGCCCAAAGAAAATAACCGGGCACTGGGGCGGAATCAGGGTGACGCATGCGAAGAGTTGTTTCATCAGGGTTGTCCCATTCAATGGCGGCCACTATTTTGTACATATCGGCATATTCTTCTTGGGTCTTCTTTTCAGAGTCCTTGACTACGCGGGACATTTCTTTAAAGAACTTGTTGTAAATCGGATCACCGGTATTCTTTACCTGAAACACCATCATGGATGCACGCACACTGCCGATTTTCATGATAAGATCTTCTTCTTTCACCGAAGGATCATTCGGGTCGTTTCCTTCTCCACCGATTACCACCACTACGTTGGTTTGTCCACGCTGGTCAGTTCGGTTGAGCATGCTGATCGCCTCGTTGATGGCCTGAAACAGAGCCTTGCCCTGATCTTCTTTGGCACAATCCTGCCACACAGATTCCTCACTGAGGAATCGAATCACTTTGGTTTCATCATGGGTTAGGGCTTGCTTCTCAAGCACTTTGTTTCCGCAGGCTTCTTCAGCGCGGCCGCGATAAAGCACTGCGCCGTATTCAAAGCTGCTGGCTTTATCGGTAATATCCCGAATTCGTGCAGTTGCATTACGAATTGCATCATTGATCGGCTCTTTGTATTTTAGCATAGAAGACGAACCATCCACAACAAAAATGACGTTGACTTTAGAGATGTCATTTCGGGTAGCTTCGTATTCCTTGACCACTTTGTATTGATCTTCCACCGACATGATTTCTTTGTTACCCGTGCTGTCGAATACGGCAGTCACCACACCTGTGCGCAGCAGCGCAGAGCCATCGGTTGACATTACCGGGAAACGCTTCCACTCAGATTCGTAGGCTTTCTCGAAGTAATCCTCGAATGGAATCTCAATTCCATCTTTGAAACCAGCTCCTTTTTGCTGATAGCCAAGCGCTCCCTTTTCAGTGGTAAATACTTTGATGGGAGTGTTCTTTTGCTTGCGTTCGTATGCTGCAGATCCATCACTGTTCGGCTCGAGTGCGAGACGTTGCGACCACATCTGAACGATGTCTTTACTCACCCACCCCAACAAGTCACCTCCATTGATGATACCAGAAGCGAAGGTTTGCTTCTTTTTTCCAACGAGCACAAATCCACCTTCCTCTTTGTACACCCATAGAAAGTTGTACATTTTCACCTGCGCCTTATTTTCCTTTCCGAAGCCCGGTTCGTTAAAGAGAAGAAGTTCTTTACCCTTGGCGTATTTGCCCAGGTTTTCTAAGGTTGAGAGGGTGTTTACCGCAAGACACTTCCGAGTGAAGCGCGTTTTCTCATCGATCACTGCGCGATCCCAAAGGAGCATTTTATTTTTCGGGAGCCATCCAAAATCTTCCAATTCCGCCGTGATTTTCCGGGTTTTGGGGTCGTATTTCTTCATGTCGTATCCGACAATCCGAATAAACTCTTCGTTTTGATCGATCACAAAAAAAGCCTGTCCAAATTGAACAGACGACTTCTTTTCGCCCGTGCTGGCGCCCGCGGCAAAGGTGGGATTGCCATCCCGATCGCTGTACACGATCCAGGGCGCGTTTGAATCTTTGATGACCGGCGCGTTTGCACCCAACACCCGATATGGTCCGTTGATGTATTCAGCCGGTGGCTGAAGCACTTTCATTCCCACTACGCTCTTTTGTGCCTGGCTGGCTAAGGGGAGATAAATCAATGCCAGGACAAATAGTAATGCTTGCTTCATTTTGATTTCAGTATTTCGATTTGGTAGATGATAACCGGCGCAAATTCCGGATTATTATAGAACTCAAGTACTTCTTTGAGTTTAGTTGTATTGATCCGATTGGACTCATTGTCGAAGTAAAGGGTTACCTCTATTTGCCCTAAAGCCGTGCCAGAAACTGCATGAAGTTCTTTCGGAAGCAATTTCACTACTGAAGATTCTCCCTGCTCAATTTGCCAGGCCTTATCGTCAGATAGGAACAAGTGCATTTTGAGTTTTCCGGTAAAACCCTTTAAAGGTTGATACATATATTCTCGGAGTTTCCCCTTGTCGGTGTCCCACTGAGTAGGCATCCCTGCTCCGCTGTACAGCATTTCCATCACCTTTTTACGCTGATCTTCATTGCGCGCAAAAATGGAGCGGTCTCCGTCGCAGTAATAGAGATATAATCCTGCCGGATCGCTCACATTGAGGATCGCATTTTCCATATACTGCAATTCATACTGTCTGAAGTAATCCCCTGAAAGCGGTTGACTTGAATCGATGTAAAACAGATTCAGTTCAGACTGAGAATGTGCCATGCTCCATGTTGAACTCAACAGAAGTAAAGCAAGGAAGTGTTTCATGCTACGCATCATTTCGCGAGAATAATTTCATTGATGTCCCCATTTTCATCTTTTTTAAAGGTTGCCTTGGTAAAGGCAATATTGCAATCCCGTCCCATGACCACATTGAGCCAGTTCTGCAGCATCACCGGATTCTTTCCGGGCTCTAGCACCTTGGTCATATTCAGATCACCACCCATATAGGATTTGAGTGCTCCGTTGAAGTCAGGCATATCCTTCGCGCATTCTTTTTTCACCAAAGCAAAAAATTCTGTTTCAGTCAGTGCCTTTTTGGAAGGTGCTGGCGGAGTTGGCTTGGGCTTAGGCTCAGGTGCTGGCGTTGGATCAGGTTTGGGTTTCGGCTCAGGCTTTGGTTTAGGCTCAGGCTTTGGAGCAGGAGCCGGAGCATCTTCTTTTTTCTTCTTCACATTTACCTTCATCACCGGAGGATTTCCACGCTGTCCATTGACGGAAAGAAACACATCGTGTGGACCTCTTTCGGTAAATACATACTTCGGATTTTTCTCTCGCGAGTCAATTTCACCGGATTCAGAAAATTCCCATTCCCATGAAACAGCACCTGGTGTTTCATCAAAGAACTGAACGGGCACTCCCACAAAGGCATCCTTTGGCCCTTTCACGGCGAGTTGGATCGTCTTTTCTTCTTCCTCTTCTTCCATGGCCACGGGGGCAAGGATTTCAATTTCCTTTTCACCCGCACATTCGCCGTTGACGGTGAGGATAACTTTGTATTTACCCGCAAGTTGGAAGATGTGCTTCGCTTCACTGCCGGTAATGGCTGGACTGGCATCACCAAAATCCCATACCCATGATTCGGCCTGAGCACCGGATAAATCGGTGAACGAAAGCTCCGCTCCGGAAACCTTTTCACCCGTCAAAGTGAAATCCACGACCGCCGGACAACTGTCCTTCATGAGGAATCGGAATAGCAGTGCTACTCCGATGAGTAAGAGTATCGCCAGGGCACCAAACACTACGGTTTTATCGAGCCCTTTCTTTTTTCCTGGTCTTGCCATTTCGCTTTCTATTCTGATTTTTTTATTTACCTGACTTTTTACCTCCCCAAAGGAATGTCCTGAGACCTACTTTAAGATAGTAGTTGAGGAATGTCGCATCCTGCATTCCTGATAGCCTCGAGCCAAGTGGATCCGCCGTCTGGTTCATGAACGACACATTTTCTGCATCCCTTTGAAGCGTTGCATACCACACATCAATACCAGCAATTATCTCATTGCCCGAATTTATTTTAAAGCTACCCGCTAAGGTGGCAGCCCATCCCAGACTAATTCCAAATGTATGGGTGGCAGAACCTTCCACGGCTTGGTTATTTCCTAAATCATATCCGTTGGAACTCCTTCTTCTCCACTCGCGATCTGCATCTGAATACTGCGCTTCGGTAGCAATCTCGGTCCACTCCAATGCATAGCCCTGATTTCCTCCATCCTGCACATAACCAAATTGTTGGGTTTCCGAATCATACTGGTATCGCGCTTCAAAATCCGCCACCGCAGAAGAAGTCGTTTTTGACTTTACGGAAACAAAAACCTGTGGTCCGGCGCCGAGGTGAAGCCTCAGACGATCGTTTATTCTTCGTGTATATCGAAACAACACGGGCACACTCAGTGTGGTAATGCTATAATCTTCCTGCATTTCGCTGAGGCGAACAACTCTGTTGTAACTGGTCCCGAAAGGATCCACTGAACGAAAGGATACAACAACAGAGTCGTAGGTGGCCCGCGCATTGAATCCACCAAATGCCACCCCAATTGAGGCTCCAATCTGATTGCGATAGCCGAACATCATTTCAACGGAGCCCTTGACAAAAAATGCGGAGCGAACTTCACTTTCCAGATTGGCTCCAATACGTGAACGGCTTGTACTAAGTTGATCAAAGGATGCTGGATTGAGTTGGCTCAAATCAATATCCTGAACCTGAAATTGTCCGAAGCCAAATCCGCCTTCTATGCCCGCCCATGCCTTTGCGTTGATCTTGGAATCTTCTGATGGATGCACAGGCACCACCGCTTCATAATCACAGTTCGAGCAATCGAGTGTGTGATCGATATCTTTCATTTCATAAATCTTAAAACGTTCAGTGGACGGGTCACGTTTGATAGTGAGCTGAAACAATTCGTTGGATTTAAACCGGCTTCCGTCGTATGCTTCAATGTTTGTTTCACGACGTATGATATAACGAACCTCATTGCGATCAATGCCGGAGAAGTCCGCATTGGTATAGGTAAGCGAAGAGCGAACGCCTTTGTCGCAATAGCGGTAAGTATCATTGATAAACTCACTCACCAATTTGTACGCCCCGGTATAAGGCTTTACAGGCTTATTGAAATTATCGGCATCGCGAGTGGGGCAATAGTTGTCCCAGACATACACATCCGGCATGAAGAGTGCCTGATATTGATCCATAATTACACGCGAGTTTGTGGTAGATCCAGGCTCGCGAAATTGACCTGCCTTCTGAAAGGTCATCATGAGCGAATCCAACTGCGCGAATACTTCGGCGTATTCATCCGGAGTTCTCCGTTGTGCCTGTCCGGAAGCCGGCCAGAAGAATCCCCCTAAAAGAAGAGCAATTCCAAGTAGAGTATTCAGCTTCATATTCATCACGGGTTTTGTAGTTCGAGAGTAATATCTTTCAATCGTATCCAGCCCAGCACGGTACGGTCAAACTCATACACACTTGCTGCGAGTTTATTTCCAACCAAAACGGCATCACCAGACTGCTTGATGATGTAAAGCAATGGAGCTTCTTTCAGAGCTGCTTCTCTTTCTCGCGAGCGATCAGGAGACTCATAATAGTTTCGGGATGACTCCGCAGCTATCGATGCTTCAGCAGCACCGGCAACGGCCAATGCGCGTCCGGTGTTGGGATCACGCATTGCATCAGTCCCAAAAATCAATCGTGACCGATTGATCCAGCCATAATCCTCAAGACATCTTCTGATTTCGCCCGTATTTGGATCCGCACCTCCGTAGATATATTCCACGACATGAACGTAGTCGTCCTGAATATCGATGATGTACAAAGGCTGCAGAAAACCAAGATCGCGGAATAGCTCTCCTTGCGTATCCGATGATTCGCTTGTGGCATTTCCATAGCGGTCGCTAAACGCGATAATTGGTGTCTGAAGACGTGCAGGATTGATATACAAACTGAACGTGATAAATGCCTGCTGTACTTCGGAAGAGGTCCACGCTCTGCGAGCTGCAGTACAAGGAATTTCTGCGGAGACTGTATCTGCAATGGATCTAGTCTCGATCAATAAATTATCACGGGTTGATTTCTTGCGAGGGATATTTTTCCGCTCCCAATTTCGCTTGAGTGCTTTCAGGTCCGGTTCGCGCACTGATCGAATGGTTCGACCACTTATTTTCTTCACATCAGTGAGAAGATATCCGTATCCCACGAGGTCAAGTTTATCAATTTTAAACTGCCCCATCTGATTGGCAATGATGGTCATCTTCAGCGTGTCCACCACTTCAAGTCGCCAGCGACCTTTCACGTCGCCCCAGGTTTTGCGCTCCATAATGATCGTAGCTCGTTGTTGAGCCATTTGATTCATATCCGCATTGAGGGCGCGCACCCTGACAAACAATCCATTCGGATAATTCTCTTTTACCTGAGTGAGATATTCATCAAGTTTCCGGTAGCGCGCGCCTGCGAGTAAGGGCTCTCCCTTTCTGCTGATAATCGGATTCAATAAGTCCGGATGTAAGCAGCCTGGTTGGAACATGGACTGATATTCATTCATCAGTCGCACCGACAGGCTATCTCCTCCCAATTCACGAAACTGGACCGCTTCATGGTATGCGTGCATAAAGTTCTCCAATCGTGAAAAGCGATTCTTTAGTGAATCACCATTCACCGCAGTCTGCGCGAAACTTATCGCACACCAGGCCACGCACACTATAGAAAGGAGCTTCTTCACCTAGGTATTAACGCTTCACCAATTGACTTGTAAAAGCTTTGCCAGACTCATCCCACAGACGCAGAATGTAACTTCCTGCTGCAAGTTGATTCATAGCAATCGCACTCACTGAATTATTCGCCACAAGCGATTGTACTAAGCACAAGCGGCCTGTCATATCCCATAGCTCCGCCCGAACAAGAGAACTTACTCCTTCAGCGGCGATATACACTACGTCGTCCACTGGATTGGGAAATACATTCAATTGGAGTTCGGAGGATTCTGAAATGTTGATTGGCTGATCGAGAAATATGCGGGTTACGCAATCTCCGTTCGTCACTTCCACCCAATAGAGGAAAATGGAAGGGTTGAACTCGAGTCCGATGAGGAACGACTGACCAGTTTGTGCAGCGATCTCCTGCGGAATCCACGTATCGAGAGGAGTTCGTCCCCACTGATAGGAATAGTCTGAAACGAAAGGAAGAAGCACGAGTGTTGCGCCCTCTGTGTCTTGATTTAACCACACCAATTCGAGATCAAGCAGGTCAGGATCAGGCACCACGTTGATCACCTGATTGGTCCCATTGACGCATCCGAATGCATTCTGAGAACCAACATTGACAATGATGTTTCCGGTGACACCGGGATCGAGATTGATGTACGCTGAATTACCCTGCGGGCCGCCAGCAATAACTTCTACGCCTGGTGTGGGAGAACTCCATCCGAAGCTGAGACCGGGCATCGTTGAGCCTCCTTGCACAAATACACCTTGCGAACCTTCGCAGAGTGTTGCGGGGAATTCAGCAAGATTGGCCAATGGAGGCAACGGATGCACGATTACAGGCACAGAGACAGATCGCGTGCAACTTGTTCCAGTGAGTGCCAGTGAAAACACATAAGTGACTGTAGCATTGTTTTCAAGCGATCCATTTACCAGTATATCAGCTATGTCATCACATGCTGCCGCGCACGATGAATTACCGGAAACGCCTGCACCGGAAGAAGTCCAAGTCCAAGTGGTGGCTGGTGTCGTTGTGCTATTCAAAGCGATCGCCAAATCAGAGCCACTGCAAATTGAAGTTGGAAAATTAGAGGTCGTATTATTGGGTTGCGGGAAAACAGAAACAACCACATCAAGTGTATCGCCCGGACATGACACACCGCTGTTGGTGAACACTCCCCACACGTCCAAAGTGGTTGAAACCTGAGCGGATGAGCTGTTTGTGGCAATGAAGGAAGGAATACCTGCCCCTTGATTGGATGGTAGGCCAATCACATTTAGAGTGGTTGTTTGCCAGTTGATGATGGCACCTGAGACATTTGAAGTCAGGGGTATGTCTGATGCATTTACTGCTTCTCCTGCGCAGAGGGATTGGTTCACAGGTTCATTCATTACAGGTCGGGGATTCACAGTGATGGTAAAATTGACCGTTGGACCAGAGCATGTTTTTGTAATATTCAATATCGTTTGCGTGAGGGTTGGCGTGACTGTAATGTTATCCGATATCGGACCAGTTGTATTGTTCACTGGGATCACAGTAATTGTATTCACGCCTTGCAAGGCCGTGAGCCCAATTTGAGCTTCGATCACACCAGTATTCCAGGTGTAATTGTTTGCGATGTTAGAACCTGTAAGAGTGATGACTTCGGGAATTGGCTCGTCAAAAATCTCACACATCACGAGGTTTGGAGGTTGTGTTGCGAATGGTTCGGGGATAACAGTAACCTGGTATTCGCGCGTGCTGGTGCAGGCCTGAAACGTCGAATTGAAAGTGACCAATGTAGAAACAGGCAATTCACCATTCACGGCGGCTGCACCCGCATTGGTGCAGTTACCCCCTGAAAGTCCAAAGCCCACATTGGTTGTAGTTGTCCAGGAACTTACAGCGCCAGGAACAGTTGAGGTCAAACAAACTGCAGCCATTGATTCACCTTCGCAGAACACGAGATTGTTTTGAGCAGGCAAATCGGGACCAGGGTTTATGGTGACCTGAAATGTGGCAGGCGACGCAGAGGTACATCCGAGTGCTGTTGCGAAAACGGATATATTGGAAATGACTACTGCATCTGAGTTACCGGTATTTGCTACAGAAGCGGGGAGATTTCCCGTGCCACTCAATCCATAACCCACTTGAGTAGTTGACGACCACGAATAGGTGCAGTTTGGACAATCCACACCGGCTGTGCAATTCGGAAATCCTGCATCAAATACAATGGCTGGCAAATCTTGTCCCTGACATACCGCTGGCACGTTTGGAAGTGTGCACATTGAAGGGCGCGGGTTCACAGTCACAGGTATGTTAATAGAGGTTCCGGTGCATCCGTTGGCTTGCGGAGTAATCACAAGATTTACCGTCACAGGGTTATTTCCGCCGCCCGGAATAGCTGCCGTGAAAGAGGGAATCGAGGTCACCCCATTGGCACTGGTTCCAAAACCGATACTTGATTTTTGAGAAATGGTCCAGTTGAAGTTAGATCCAGCGACTGAACCCGAGAAAGGGGTATTTCCCACCACTACACCATTACAAAATGGTCCAATGGTGAGTGTATTGATGGTTGGAGTTGGGTTCACCACGATATTCACGGCAAGCGCTTGACCAGGGCAGCTATTCGGGCTGGTCGGTGTTACCGAGAGCACAGCAGGAACTGGCGTTGTGCCTGTGTTCAGGGCAGTCCACGCGCCAAAGTCTCCGCTGCCACTTGTTCCAAATCCAATATTCGGATTGCAGGTCCACTGAAAAGTGGATCCGCCAATGCTTGCACCAAAATTAATAGTCGCATTCGACACGCTCGCTCCATTGCAGAAAGGGCCGGCGGAAATAGAGTTCATCACAGGCACCGGATTCACTGTAATCGTGGCCGAACCGGAAAGATCTGCGGGTATTGATGCACATGTACCGTTGGTGAGAGTTGCAATAGTAATTGTGACATTGGCCACAGGATTCACTACAACCGTTGTGGAGGTAGTGTTGCTGCTAAAGGCAGTCCCATTACTCAATGTTCCATTAAACGGTCCCGTTCCTGTGAAGAATAAGGAAATGGTTGATGACGATCCTGCACATAGTGTAGTTGGAACGGCAGATACAATAGTTCCGGTGGGGCGCTGCCCTACCGTGACTGTGGCTGTTCCAGTCATTCCACCGGGGCTGGCCGGACATCCTCCTGCGGTCAGCGCGGTTACTGTGAACGGCGTGGTCGAAGAAGGGGATACAGGGGTGACAAAAGGTGTGGTGTTGATGTTGGCGAAATTCTGTCCGCCCAATGTAAACGACCATGGACCTGCTCCAACCGGACCAAGATTGACCGTGAGATTTGTAGATCCACCATTGCAAATAGTAGCCGTTCCGGTAAGACTTGAGGTAGGGAGGGGATTCACGGTAACGTTAGCTGTTCCAGTCACTCCTCCGGGTCCTGGCGAGCACCCATTGGATAAGTTGGTTACTGTAAAAGCGGTGGTAGAACTCGGGCTCACAGTCACCTGAAAAGGAGAGGTGTTGATGTTTGTGAAATTTTGAGCACCTACAGTAAAAGACCACGGGCCAGCACCTACTGGGCCAAGTGTAACAGATAAATTGGTGGATGCTCCCACACAAATTGTCGCATTGCCTGTGATAGATGCGGTAGGAAGTGGTATGACTGTCACGGTGGTGCTTCCGGTAAGTGAAACGGCTGGACAGCCATTACCCGTCATAGATGTAATTGTGAATGTAGCAGTGGATGCTGGAGTTACTGTCTTTGAAATAGGAGACGAGTTTCCGCTGAAAGCTCCACCGCCGCTGCTCAGCGTGCCGCTAAACGGCGCAGACCCCGTAACCACAATATTGAGATTCACAGACTGGCCAGCGCAGATGTTCGTATTGGACGTGGTCAATTGAGCGGTTGGACTAGGTACAACAACAACCTGCACCTCATCCAATAAGATACTCTCGATTGGGTCCGAATTACAATTTACGGTGACACGATAAAACGTAGATTGCGCTAAAACAGGGGTGATAAAGGTGTCAATCACTTCTCCGAGAATCGGAGAATAAGTAGTCCCATCCGGTGAGCTTTCCCAGACATAAGTGAACGACACATTTCCCAAATAATTCGATGTGGATTCAGCAGTTAAGGTGCGCGATCCAGTGCCACAAATTGGGCTGGTATTATTGAGTGTTATACTCCAGCCTGCATCCGTAGCCAGGTCGTCACAACTCAGTTGAGCCAATGTCGAATTGACAAAACCAAAAAACACTCCGGCGAAAAGTGCTATGCGCACATAACTCGAAGGAGAAAATCTATTTAACGATTGTATCAACCGATTTGCAATCCTTTGAATGCGATCTGATTTCATGATCTTATTCATTTTCTTTAGTTTCTTCCCTTGGGGGTGAATTGATAAAAATTTCTGCTCTGCGGTCTGGATATTTTCCAACCGGGAAACTTTTTACTTTGTGTGGTATCTGGTCGCCCACACCTTCAATCAGAATGCGCTCCTCGTCAATACCTGCGCGAATCAGAACATATTTCACTTCCGATGCCCGCGAAAGGGAAACTCGTTCTTTGGAAGAGGGGGATTCATTGGGATCAGTATGACCAACAACCCGTATGGTATAGTCTGCTCTTCGATCTAAAGGCTCGGCAAGAATTGCCGCCAGTTCTGCAATTTTCGCACTCTCCGCCGGTGTAAGTGTGGAAGACTCTGTAAAATAGACTACTCCGTAAATAATACGCAATGGAATTTTAGTGGGAGGAGGACAACCATCGGGTTCAACCCCCGGCACATCCGGACAAAGATCAAACGGCTCATAAATTCCATCTCTGTCGTTATCGAAAGCAGGACATCCGCTGTTCCATGTAGGTCCTTTCAAATCTTTGCATGAATCTTCATCATCGGCAAGTCCATCTCCATCTGTATCCGGACAACCTCTTGCGTACAGGCCATAAGCATCCGGGCAACCATCTTCGTGATCAAATACGCCATCACCATCGCGATCCGGGCATCCATCACGTTCACCGTATACGCCAGGACATTTATCCTCATCGTAAGCTTCTATAAATCCATCCTTGTCCTCATCCGGGCAGCCCATCTTCGGAGTGCCCTCGGCTGGGCCAGCGACATCCGGACAAAAATCCAACTTGTTAATGATGCCGTCACCGTCGCTGTCCGGACATCCTTTAAGGTCGCGCATACCAGCTTCTTCCGGACAGTCGTCTTCGATATTCGGGACGCCGTCCAGGTCTATATCCGGACAGCCCTTGGCGATCCAAGGTCCTTTCTCCGACTTGCATGCATCGATTTTGTCGCTCACTTTATCGCCATCCACATCCTTCAATCTCGAGTAACGAATCGGAACACGAAGTCCAAAATGCACACCGGCATATTTTCTGTCAGAGGATTGGCGGGATATCATACTCATGACATCATTGGTTCCTACAAAAAATCCCGCAATGCGCAATGACACACCCAGACTTATTCCAGTCACAGGATCAATTCGCACTGGCGCATAAACCCCGAACACAGAATCTTCATACTTGGGTGTGAGCATAAGAGCCGAAGAGTTGATCGGTCCAAAGTGAGCACCTTCCACTTTTGCCAGTGCTCTGTAATAGGCGAGATTGAATCCAAAGCCTTTTGGGATCATTACATCTGCAAATACATTGATCATGGTAGGCAACTTCATTTGGAATGAAGAGGGGGCATTGGTCGCTCCGAGGGAATCCAAATGTGTGTCGAAATCATCAATCGTATAATTGAAAAAAGAGGCCACCCCTTCAGGATTAGTTTCAAAACCGGAAGGCAGCGCTTGTGAGAAGTTCTTCACTTCACGCACATTAGTATCTTGGTTGAACTTAATACTGCCTAGATTGGTAATAGACGCTCCAATCTGAAGCAAGTGTGGAGCATCCTGATGATCCATAAAGGTTTCGTTATCCATTAGATAGCGATTTCTATTTAGGTCGGGATGGAAAGAATAGGTAATCCCGATATCTGCTGCTGCGGACCACGGATGGCTATCAGAGAAATTCTCAAACGCACTTGTGGAAAGATCCTGCTGAATCGAGCGTGCGTAGGATGCGCTACCAATATTGATGATCATGCTGTCGCTATCAATTGGCGTGACACTGAGATCATCTGACGAGAAATGAAATCCGTGAATTCCACGCACACCTTTGAGCGTAAGTCCAGCAGTGATACTTGATTTTTCGCTGGTGTAGACAACACGGCTTCCGGTGAGTCCAAAATCTATCCAGGTCAGCGAACTCACACCAAAACCACTACCGGTGACAGGGCCTTTAAAGAAAGATTCTGGTTTCACATTGAGAGCTGAAAACGCGAATAGATCAGCATCCGGATTGACCACGGAAAACGCGTGATTCGCATGCGTGCTGACGCCTACTGCCCAACGATTATCTCTGTTTTTTCCAAACGCATAGAGCGCTGAAGGGCCTTGCACGGTGAAGCCTTCGGCAATACGATCTCCGCCTCCAAAGGCCCGGGTTGCATCGTATCGATCGGCCAGATTATTCCAATTTTCAGGATTGAAATCGGCCAGTGTTGCACCAACAGGATAAAGGGAACTAGATTGGAAGAACGACCCTGAAATCAGGTTGACGTCCACTTTGAAGCGACTACCTGCGATTGCAGGGTTTACACTTACATTATTGATTCCCCCATAGTTTGTAACGCCTATACCGATCGGGCCTTGCGCCGCAACAGATATAGAAAACGATACAAATAAGAAGAGGAGAAGTCCCCTATGCATAATTAGTTTTCAAGGTGATTAAGGCCTGTGCAATCTAACAAGGAAATGTGGACAACAGGCATCAGAGGTGTAAAAAGGCAGACTACTTTACTTATCGCCTGAAACGCAAGCCCCTTTCAATGGCCTTTTCCCTCATCCATTGATGAACAAGCTGCGATTGTGTAGTGCACATTCCCGAGATATCCGGAAATGCTTCGCCCAATGTTTCCGCTGCGCGCGCAGGGATGAGTATGGAATCAGGTCGCATAGGAAGTGTTACCGGCTGTGGAGGCCGGTACACACAACTTTCGTCACCGATCACAGGTGTAGGCGCAGAATCACCGGGATCACCACCCACTCCACCATGACTTGTGGCAAAGTAAGCCGAATACAGTTGGCCACCTGTAATGGTAGTTCCCGTATTTCCCCAAGAAGAACGGGAATTCATGTATGGCGCGCGCATGGCGTGAAAACAATAGTTGGTGTTGCGAATGACTGCAGTGTCACCGAGCACGCTGGTCATGTCGACTGCATCGTACAATCCGAGAAAATCAACCCGATATGGGATATCCCGGGCTAACGCGATAACAGCGTGTCCGCCCCGGCTATGGCCAACTAAGGTGAGGCGCAAATTAGCTGGGGAGATATTGGGTGATATACCCAAACCCCGCAGGGTACGATTCAAAAAACCAAGGGCGCTTTGATACCGGTCTGAACATTCCCAGCCGGTTACCGCGTCATTCGGACCTTCTTGGTAAAATGTGTAATCTGCGTCAATGTCCCTAACGAACTGCTCCACCCATCTGTTGCGATAGGATCTACTATCAGTGCCGTCAATTCCTAGGACAATGTGTGGCATGCACGGGTTAGTCCTTGAGGCGACGGATTTCGTCGTCCTTGTCCTTTATTTCCTTCTCAAGATCCTTGATCTCTCCTTCCAATTCCTTCACATCGTTCTTCAAATCTCCTAAAGTCTCTCCATTTTTCTTGGCGTTAGCCTCGTTCATAGAACGCTCGAGAAAAGAGAGGTAGAGTGGATCTAGACGCGTGGCGAGTTCGCCAGAGATTCCCAGATCATTTTTGAATCGGGCCAATGAATCAATGTATCTGCGAGCTTCTGTTTCCCCTTTCAATATCGAATATCCTTCCGTAATGCGGCCAATGTGCACCCGCAAAGAATCCATAAAAGGAACCATTCGCTTCATACGATCAGCGGATTCGCGCAATTCAATCAGTTCCACTCGACGGGCATCTTGAGCCTTTTTTCCAAAAAGAAAGTCAAAAAAAGTGGCAGAGACCACGAGCACCATGGCCACAACGAAAAAGGCAATAAACTTGATGAGAGCCGAATTACGTTCTTGAGTATTCAGTGGTTCCATAGTTAGTCAGATAGAGTCCGCGCAAAAGTAGTGCGTTCAATGCTATTCCAGCCAAATGCTGCTTCCCTTGCTCGATCCACCCTTGCGAGCCGCGTCTTGTGCGGTGCGCTGAGCCACGATAATTCCCGGATCTTCCTTTTTTCCGATGTAGTCCAACTTGGCAAGCTTGGCAAAAACCTGAAGCAATGTGGCAATGAATCTGCGGGTTTTGGAAACGGAATCAGCTATATCTAGGTGATTATAATTCAGCATGACTAGATCGTTCAGCAAAGACTCGAACTCCCCTTGTTGAAGGTTGAATTCATCCCAATCGGTGAGGTAATTAATAAACTCCTCTCTACCGGTACTGCTGCGTATTTCCAGCGAATTCTTAATCACTCGCGCAAGTGAGGCCACTCTTGAAAAAGCAACTACAGGAGGCAGGTCACGATCAGTCCAGCGCTGTGAATGAATCTGCGATGAAAGGAACGTAATCATTCTCTCGCCCAAATAAACCGCCATTTCGGCGAGGGGATTCTTTTGATTCTTCTGATAAATTTTTTGAAGAATCTGAGCAGTATGCAATTCAATCTGAGTGAAGAAATTTTCCAACTCATCCTGTTGTTTGTCCAGCACGGCATGACTGAGCATTGAGGTACTCGGCGGAATATAGCTTTCCACCACTTGCACTGCACTCGACTGAACCATCAATTTAGCCAATGGTAAATGAAATGGTCCAACTTCCGTGAACTGATCTTCCGGAATCACCTCCAACTGATAGGTTGGAATTGTGAGCGGGTAGCGGGGAGGATGCTCGCCGGGTTCCGGGTCACCAAATGCGGCGCGTTCAAACGGATTCACACTGATCACGATAAACAGTTGCTTTCCGTTGTGATTCAAAAAACTAAATTCAGTATTGAGTTCGCCGATACTCGCGTGCAGACGCTGATTGGGAATGTTAACCAATTCAATGCGGGCGCCTGCCAGAGTAATTCCCCGGCACGTTTTGAGATTGACCCTAAGAAGTCCATTTCGATCCACGTCAATAGAGTATTCTAAACTTGATGCAGGTCCTTGAAGGCCTGGCAAGAGTCCGAAGTTCCACGAGTTCAATTGGGCGTTGGCGACATCGCGGATGGCATCTGTAAGGGAAGCTTCGCTCAACATAAAGTGCTGTCGATTGAGCTTCATGCCATCGATCCAATTGACGGGATAATATTTAAGGAGCTTCAACATATCAGTGGGTTTCGTAGATCCGTTCAGCCATTAAGATATCGTTTTCATTGACCTTATTGTCATTGAAAGTGATTTCACCATCGAGCACACGCGCCGATTTATACCAAGGTGCTTTCACATAAAACAACCAGCCCACAGGCATATTGGAATCGTCGGCTAAGTCCACCATTCGTTCAGGATTACGAATGTTGAACTGCTCAATGAATGTCATGAAATAATGTCCAAGCTCCATACGCTCCGGTGCTTTCACCTTAATATTCAGCGGATCATCATTTTCAGTTGGCTTGAATTCAATGGCAATAATCTTCATGTGATCTTCCAGATCATAATCAGTTGGATTAGGCACATCACTGCCTAATGGATAGTACCACAATTTGTAGCGGAGTGAAGGGATATTCCAAGCCGCATCAAATGATTTGAGCACCATGTAGGGAATGATAAATGGAATCATTGAGGTACTTAATGCAGCAGCAAGACTTTCCATGTCTCTCCAAATCGCGATAGATATCAAGCCCACTGAGCTGAAGATCACGATGGCGACCGTAAACCAGAATTCTGGCCAAAAACCGTCCTTTTTCGCCCATTTAAAATAGCGAAACATCCACCAACAATGGACACTTCCGCCAATTATTGCTCCTGCCTGCAGCATCAGAAAAATCGTCATGGGTTCCTTGCGCGAGAGCTGCCCACCAAGAAGAATCAATGCATAAAAAAGAAGAAAAACTACTACGTAGATTAAAACTTTTTTATTCTGAATACCATGCCTCTTGCGTTTAACAACTCCTAAGAGAAACAAGCCAATGAACGTCATGATGACCGTCACTGAAAGCAAAATAATTTGAATGGCCTTAAGCTTTTCCATAGTCTAAATACAACTTGAATATCCCAAAACTCCTGTTTCTGGGCGGGCATCCAAAGTTAGTTGATCCTGCTCGCTAACGAGCAAAGGAAATATACTGAATTCGGTTTCGGCTGGAAATAAGATGTCGGTCAAAAAATCAATTGTTTTGGCACCTTTCCCTCCGGGAAGAAAGTCGTTGAGTTTGTGCGAAGTAAGCGGACCCACAACGATCGAAACCCGCGGCGAGTCGCTCAAACACCACGAGCCTGCGAAGGAATCGTAACCGAGAAAACAATCACCTAAAGCAGATTCGTATGCGGCACCGGTCTCGGACCATTCATTCAATTCGGTGCGAAGTTCGGTGTGCTCATTCAGCACCCGTTGAAAAATGTGGGTAGTGAGTTCGACGTTCCCGATCACTGAGAAAATCCTTGGCAGCACTTGAAGCAGTGATGGCCGGTATTCCGGTTCAATATCTTCCAGTTCCTTCCAGATGCGCAGGTAAAGATCCTTTTCATAGAAATCCTGAAAAATTCCCTGGCCTATGTCCTTCGGTGCCCCAGTAAAGGCGCGCCGTTCATTCAATTCGATCTGAATGCGACTTCGGTAGAATTCCTTTTCGATCGCAAGAAAAAACTTCCGGGTATTTTCCTCTTCCTTTCGAGTCCTGCGGATGGCCTCCACCACTTCTCTGATCGAAGTGGCCTTTCGTTCCGGGTCAGGTTGGTGAAACAGACCCTCCGGAAGCATGTCATACAAGCCTTCTCTGCTTACTTCAATATCGAGCGCAGCTTCGTGCAGATCTTCATTCTCATCTAGCTCTGCTCTTAAAATATCCCGTCCGAACGTGCGTCTGAACGTTCCGACAGGTTTTATGGTAATCTGATCAATGAGCAAACCGTCATCCACGTATTCCGCTCCCAAAACTTCGGCTTTGAGATCGCAATGTTCTATGAATGACTCTCTGATATCTTGTCCCATCACGTTTTCACTTTACGGGATTATGCCACTTCACTCGAATCGGGAAGAAGGCGGATGATTCATTGCGCAGTTTCATTTCAATATCAAAACATTTCTGCGGCCAATCCTCGTTGAGAGCTGATGCTTTGGGATACAGGGTCACTTGAATAGTCCGGCTCAGGCCTGTTCGGGAAGAAGGACTATTCTCAAATCCGCGTGAAATTTCGACCCGCTGAATGAGGGCTGCTTCATCTTCCGACTGAATAAAAAGTCGGATGTCGTTGGCTGTCACCACTCGTCCGCGCGTCATCAGCGCCTTCCGATAAGCTTGAAGTAACTCTGCACTTTCTGGGGCATTTTTACCCCCTGTTGACGCGGTGATGAGTTGAATGCTTTCCGACTTCAACTCAAATCCTGCAAATGGCGTGAGTTGTGATCCGCCACGAATCTGATTCGCGAACATCCCTTGGGTACTCCAGAATTCCACAAATATATTTTCCGTCTCGTTGTTGGGTTTTACCACCAGATAGGTTAGTTGTTCATCGCCAAGGTCCACCTGACCCACGCGTTGATACAACGCACTGATCATCTGATTGAGTTCACGAAGATTTCCCGAGATCAACTCATTTCCATACACGGCAAAAGAGGCACTTTCATCGCGCAGTAGGTCGATCAGATAGCTCAACATCTCTGACGCATCACGGCGGTCAAAGCGCTCTACCCCACCCTGCCGAAGCATGTAAGACCCGGTTTTGGTGCGAAAAAAATCCTTCGAGGTATTCTTGGTATACGGTTTATTGTCTGATCCGCGCACCGCGCAAATGCTATAAAAATTTTCCCCATCCACTTTCAGGGGAATGATATTCGTGTTGTTTTGAAGGCGATACGAAAACTCATTCAGATGCCGACTGACCAGTGGAAAACAGTTCACTGCAGACACCATATCATCAGTGATGTCCATTCGCGGATTCATAAATTCTACCCGAAGCCAGAGCAAAGGATTCTTTAATTCCTTGAGATTACGTGATTCAAATACGACTTCAAATTCCTTTGGAAATAGTTTGAGCAACTCCTCCATATCCAACTTTTCGTCATCCACAATGGTGATGAAACGGGGATTGTACAAACTCGTGATGTCTCTCTCTTCGATTTTACAGATATCATTTTCGATATCCATTTCAAAATTCTTCACTACAGAGGCATGCTCCGAAGCGTTATAGACACCAGTTTCCATGCGGAGTTCACGATCACCGATAAACCAGCGGCTATGGGCGAGAGCTTGAAAGAGCTGTGACTTTTCTGTTTTGTACAACCAATCGAATAGAAAGGACATTCCCTTCAGAGAATCGAGTTTTTTATTAACCTCCAATCCGATGTACAACGTCTGAGCTTGCACGTCTGGAAGATGAGATCCTAATCGCACGCCCGTGGGAGAATCTGAAATTTTGACGCGCTCATTGATGCGTTCAATCGAATAGAGCGATGTACCGCCGGCCATAAACCGGACTTGTGCATCGAAAAGTTTTGTCGCGATAGAAGGCGTAAAAAACACCTGAGCAGACTCTTCACGTGTAGAGCCTTCGCGCTGTGGAAGTCTCTTTTGTACATAGAAGTGAAACTCATTGGACAATTCGCAAGACGGATCTTGGGGGCGGGCATGACCAATGGCATGGGCTGCTCTTGGACCTCGAAACACATCCGGAGTGAGCAGTGATGACAGGCGCTCCAATACGCGAGATTGCGACGACTCGAGGTCGTTGTATACCCTACTCACTTCCACTGAAGTGGCGCCGAGTAACATTCCTACCAAGGGATCGAAAGCATCAAGAGATGAATTGGGCTGACCCCAGATGCGAGCTGCGTTGCGCAACATTCTCGCCCTGATCTCCTCTTCCCTCGTTTGCGAATCCTGAATTCTCTTACTCATCTTTTCTTTGCATCTGAAGGTTCAGTGCACACTATCGTTTTAGTCAAATGAAAACGGACTAATGTAAAGTCGCTGGGTATAGGCAGGAAACGTCTGATTGGTTTCTACAATATTGCCTGTTACCGTAATATCTACGCATTTCTTCAATCGGCTGACGCTGCGTGATACCACCATGAGCTTTTTCTCTTCAAGCCCGATCTCCACTTTCACCTTCACCTGATCCAGACGAGGCTCGTGTCGCAGAATGGACTGACGCGTGGATTGAGCGATTTGGTCCTTCCAAGTATGCACAGAAGAAATATTCTCAAAGTCGTGTTCCCAAATCGAGCATCCGTATGAATCATCAAACCGGTATTCACCAAATTCTGAGGTGAGGATAAGGTAGATGTTTTGCGCAATGGACTTATTAAGGTCTGTCATTTTCAGTTCCTTCTTCTGAATGACATCCTCAAAAACCAATGGAAAACGATAGTACCTGTTCATCCAATCGATTAGTTAATCATTACCATTCCCCCTTTAAGTGTGGCCATAGCCATGCCCGACAATTCCAATTGAGCATTGGCTTTCAGCGAAGCTGTGGCCGAGCTTGACAAGTCCAATTTCACATTGGCCTTCATTTCAATATTTGCATTGGCCTTTACTCCGAAGTTGGCGGTAGCCTCGATAGCCACTTCCATTCCCTCCGCTTTCCAATCCTTCATCGATTCTAGCTGAATGAGGCTCTGTGCCTTCACTTTGAATTCATCTGCTTTAAACTCAATTATTCCAGAAGCCTCGAATTTCATATTCTTGGCCTTAACCTTTATATCCTCTTTAGCTTCGATCTTAATCATCTTATTTGAAACAATCTTAATCAAGCCATCATCCTTCATGGTGATAAGAAGTTCGTTCTTTTTGTCCTTATTGAACAAATGAATGGACTCTTCTCCGCCTTTGTCAAAAAACGTAAGTTCGTTGCCACTTGCCGTTCGAATGGTCTTGGTGAGATTGGAATCTTCCTTTCGGTCACTGCTGTGAGCCTTGCCATGATAGTAGCTTCCAAGAGCATATGGGCGACTGGGGTTATTTCCTTCAAAAGCCACCACCACTTCATCATTCACTTCAGGCAGCCAGTACATTCCGCGATCCTTGCCGGCATGTGAAGTCACGTAGCGCATCCAGCACGAAGGCTCCGCCTCATACCAGGCAAACTTCACCTTGATGCGCCCCATTCCTTCGGGGTCCTTATTATCCACCACTACTGCCTGCTGCGTTTCGCACATAGGCTCTTTGAATGTCGTATTGTAAGGCGGTATTCCTAGAGTACCTGGTATAGCTTCAAATTTATTGGAATAAGAACCTAGGCTATCTGTGTGGTGCGACACCTGAGTGATGGTGTAACTGCCATAATCCATCACATCATCATCTTGCGAAGCAATCAATCCCCCCCTCACGCTAATTTGCATTCCCACCCGCAGGGAAGGATTGGAGGACACTCCTGTCATTTTTACCAGTTCCCCTGCAAGTGCCGACTTTCTATTCAAGACTATATCTTTCAACGCAGCATCATCCTTCACACTCTCTTTGACCGAATAACTTTGGGTCGTTCCGTACAACGACTCTGATCCGGACATCGCCTTTTTACCCCAGTTGTCCAAGCCAGCCACTGTGGCTCCGGATGACGGAGCTTTGAGCACTTTATTGGTTACGTAATCGTAGCTATACGCCTCGAAATTCATAGGTGCCACGCGAAGGGATGCCTGAAAACTCGTGAGGTCATGACCAAAACTAAGTTCAACTGGTTCGGTGCTTTCCATGCCACCAAATATCAATTCTATTCCGTTATAATAAAACCACTGGCCGTAGACAGATGCCAACCGACTCAGGAAATTGTAAGCGCTTTCATTGTATTGAACTATGTACGGAATCGTCGGATTCTTCGTGGGCTTTACTTTCGAATTCAACACGTTTTGGGGATATTTCCCAGTGAGCGTGGAAACCACATCTTTGAGTGGTTTTTCAAAAAATGACATGCAATGCGGACCGTCATCCATCAAAATGGAAGTGCTAAATCCGCGGAAGATGATGTCTGCTGCCGTGCCTCCATAACGCGACAGATTCACTTCAGTGATGATCCCCTTGAAGAGGTTCAACTGCTCATCCGAATTATCCGCTTTGAAGGCAATCTTTATAGACTTACCAATGAGCTTATGCGACTTGTTGAAGCTTATAGCATTTTCTCCCTCGACGTTATCCAACGAGCCCCTGACTTCGAAGTTGTGGTGCCAATTGGAGTATTGATTGATCACCACTGAGGAGATTAATTGAATCGACTGACTGCCGTCTAATTCAACTTCGGTTTGAATATGGGAGTATCCGGTAGGCACTAGCTTAATTTTTTAGGATAAAAAAACTCAAGAAACACAACGAGCACAGCTTATGCAGCTGTGCTCATTGTCAGATTAATTTGTTTTACAACAAATCAGGCCGTAGGCCATGGGTTGAGGTAGGCTGCGTCGTCCACACCAACCTCTTGAGCGCTAATAGTAAACTTGATGGTCATTGGATTCTCTCCGATTGCATCCAATGCTTCAGTGTAAGAAATGATATAACCAGTCTTCCAATACAACTCTTTCATTTTTGTGTTAGAGTCGCGCTTGAGGAATGTGACCTTACCGTCTTTGGTATCAAATACACCTGCGATCCATGCGAAGAGGGAGCTATCCTCAGTAGATTCTACTTCGAGGTGAATTGTTCCGCCACGTACACGTGAGGATGGACGTCCGGTGGCATCCACGTCACGATTGAAGTTGAAAGAGCAATGCAGAACGCGCATTTCCTTTCCATCTAGATTTAATGTTGCCTGAAATGACATTTTGTTTGGTTTTTAAGGGTTTATTAATTTAAGTAGTTGACGTGTTGGTTACTTCTGCTGACCCACATTGGCATCCCAGCTCACAGAGGTATCTGCCTCATCGCCCTTCGTTCCTTTCAGATCGATTACGAAGTTTTTCGCAGGGAAATAGGGCGTCATGTGCAGCATGAAGTTAATCTTGCCTTTATCGTTAGGGTCGCGATCAAAATGTTGAATCTTGAACTTCTCGATCAACTTGCCATGCCCGGTAATGCGGTCAAGGAATTTCTCGATCTGTTCTTGCAGTTCACGCTTCAATCCTGGGCTCCAGTTCTCGAATGCACGACGATTCAGGAAGTCCATCAAGGTCTTCATCACAAAGTCGAACACCCGCATTACTGAATAGGTCTGCATTCCTACGTCATCGCCATTGAACAAAGTCTTGGCAGAGAATGCCATCACTTTGCCGTATTCGTTGACCATTGGAATCAATCCCATTTTCTCCATCGTGGTGATATCGCTCTTCTTCAAATTTCCGATCACCGTTCCTGAAACTTCGTTCAGTCCACCATGCTTTTTACCTGCAGTTACCTGCGACATCAACGTGCTATAAACACGTCCGGCTAGCGCGGCTGATGGTGGTACGGTGAGGTCTTCCTCTTCGCCAACTTCCTCTGCTTTGCCTCGACCTACGAGGTAGTTGCAGGTCATCATCACGTGGCTTCTCCAATCCTCACCACCGGTGTGATTGGCCGCTTCAAACATTTCGATGATGTCGTCTTCCTTATCGAGATTCTCGAAATCGGTCATCACCATCACCTTGTTTTTGAAGGCGGTCTTTCCCCACTTCTCCAACACTGCATTGCTTCCCAGATAGCCCGGCATCACGAGCAGTGAGTAGTTATTGCGGAGGTCAAGACGGTCGTAGCTTCTGCTCAACTCATCCTGGACCGCATCATGAAAAATCGGGGAATCAAGATCGCGCAACTGTTCGTTGCTCGCATTCATGATAGCCACGTTCTTCAACTTCGTTTCTTCGGTGTTTTTGTAAAACAACTGGAGCGATCTCCACGACTGTTCCAACTTGGCGGTAGACTCCAAGGCGCGACGTTGATTTTTCTTCAACGTAGCAGTCGCGACTTCCATTTTCTGCTGGCATTTCTCTACGATTTCAGGAACTGAATCAGCACTCGTAAGAGCATCCATCCACAGTTCGAGAACCTTCTTGAGGTTTTCGCGTTCCTTCTTTTGTGCTCCATCCGTGAGGAAGATTTTCTTCCTTGCCTTGCGCTCTGGATTGAGATTCTGCGAACCTTCTACGGTCGCTTCGATCAATCCATACCCTCCCACTTTAATCAATTTCGCCACACTGTCATCCAGTGCTTTGGAGGGGTTGTCTATTTGGATCGCCTGCTTCTCGGCATATCCGGGAGCTGCGCTTTGTTGTTCATTTTCCATTTCAGCCATTGTCTTCGTGCTTTAGGTGGTTGCTGGTTATTTGGATTCTTCGAGTTCTTTGATCATTGCCTGAAGTGCAGTGAGGTAGGCTTCCTTCATTTCAGGGTTAGCCAATACCATCTGCAATGGCTTCGAGCTTTTCAGGTTCTTCGCGAATTTGGAGTACTGCTCCGACTTCACGCTTTGATCCTGAAGAAATTTGCTCTTTCCGGTGATTCCCTTCACGCCAAAATCACCCAGGCTGCTAAAGCCCACGTTTTCTTTGACGGCTGAACCATCTTCGGTTTCGTATTCAATATCTACGTTCGGCTTATAGTGGTTGAATACAGCTTCTACTGTATCCAGACCTTGTTCAATTTGCGGAGTCATTGCCTCGTCCGCAGTGAGCTGCTGGACGAAAATGGTCCGATTCATTTGAATCTCTGCAAACGCTTCACTGGCACCGTCTTTCTTTCGCTCGGTACCTCCCAGTCCATAGTCGAACATAATAGTTTGGTTTTTTGGTTAATTAAGGAAGGCTAATATAGTCGGTTTCAGTACCGATCCAAATTTTCGTCTTGTTCAATCAGTTTTTCGTCCAGATTAATTCGCCATTCGCATCCGAATCGAGCGTAATTGCAGTTCCCTTTCCAATCTCTCCGGCGATGATCATGCGCGACAAGGGTCGGCGTATCTGATTCCGAATGACACCCTGCAATGGACGCGCACCATACTTCGGTGTGAAGCCCGACATTGCCAAAGACTTGGTGGCCTCTTCCGTAAGCTTCAAGCTGATGCCTTGCTTCTCCAACGTCTTCAACAAGCTCTTGAGGTGAATATTGAAAATGCTCACCACATTGCTTTCATTGATCGGAGCAAATGGCACAATCTCCGTAAGACGTGCAAGGAATTCAGGACGGAAGAACTTCTGCATGATCTCCATGAGTTCGTTACTCTTCGGAATTTCTCCTTTGCCGAATTTCTCGATGATAAACTCCGCACCAATGTTGGAGGTGAAAATGATTACCGCATTGGAGAAGTCTCCCTCTTTACCCAAACGGTCGTGCATTTTTCCTTCGTCGAGTATCTGTAAGAAAAGGTCAAACACGCTTTGGTGAGCCTTTTCAATTTCATCAAACAATACGATACTATAAGGCTGCTGACGAATCTTATTCACCAGCATACCACCTTCTTCGTAGCCGACATATCCGGGAGGCGCTCCGTATAGTAGTGCGGCAGAATGCTCTTCTTTGAATTCACTCATATCGAAGCGGATCAACGCTGTTTCATCCGCAAACAAAAACTCCGCGAGCGATTTTGCCAATTCTGTCTTTCCAGTACCTGTGGGACCGAGGAAGAAGAACGAACCGATCGGCTGACCGGCCTTGCTCAATCCAGAGCGGGATTCCAGAATGGCTGAGGCTATCGACTTCAGGGTATGATCCTGACCGACGACGCGTTTCTTCAGATACTCTTCCATGTTCATCAGGCGATCGCGTTCCTGGGATTGCAACTTGCCCAGTGGAATACCTGTTTTGTTGGAAATAACCGACGCCAAATCAATTTTCTCTACGCTATCCTTTTTCGTTCCTGCGAGCACTTCCAACTTGCCCAGAAGTGTCTCCAGATGCGCCTTCACCTCACCGCTAGTCTCCATCTGTGCCACATCAGCTTCATCTTGCACCTGACTGAACAGGACGTGACTAATTTTATCTTTCAACTGGGTGTAGAACCACTTGAGGTCGCGCACCATTTCTTCTTCATCTACTGTTTTCCCGTTTTGCAACTCGGCAAGTCCTTCTTTCAACGCAGCGATTTCATCCTTCGATGTTTCACCCATTAACTTCACCACACTCATTGTACGGTCGATCAGATCGATCGCACTGTCAGGGAGTCGACGATCCTTATCGAAGCGTTTAGCCAGACGCACCGCTTCCGCTAATGCGTCGTCCTTTAATTTAAGATCGTGGTGTTTTTCGTAATACGGCGCAATCATTTTCAGCATTCGCACGCTGGTTGCTTCATCAGGTTCTTCCACCCGAAGCACTTCGAACCGACGGCTGAATGCTTCATCAGGTTCAATGAACTTCCGGTATTCATCATTGGTAGTAGCGCCTATAATGGTCAGTTCGCCGCGCGCCAATTCCGGCTTGAGCAACTGAGCTGCTCCTGCGGCACCGCCATTTTTATCGAGCAACACATGCATTTCATCAATGAAGAGAATGCCCTTATCAAACTGCTTAATCTCCGCTACAATTTTCTTGAGGCGATCCTCCACCTCGCCTTTGTAGGCTGCACCGGCCACAAGAGCACCGAAGTCAAGTTCGAAGATTCGCGCGTTGCGCAATGTACCCGGCACCTTACCCTCGGCGATTTGCAGCGCGAAGCCATCCACCAATGCCGTTTTGCCTACACCCGGTTCACCTATAATTATTACGTTTGGTTTGCTGCGACGTCCGAGAATTTCAGACACCATGCGCACCTCTTTATCTCTTCCTATGATAGAGTCGATTTTTCCACTGAGCGCTCGTTCGGTTTTGTCGATGCAATACTTCAATAGAGCACCAGCACCAGCCGCCGGAGAAGAACCTCCACCTGATGCAGGCGAGAGGGCATCTGTAAGTGTTTTCTTTTCGGCATTTACATGAATGAGTTCATCTTGCTTGATGGGAAAAGTCTTGAGTTGGTCATACGAAAACCCAAGACCTGGAATGCTCAATGCAGCAAGCACGCATGCCGGATCAATGATTGATTTACCCATTTTCAGGCGAATGATATCCGCCTCTTCCATCACCGCGAGTACGGTGTCGTCACCGCGAATCGGATCTTCCGCCTTTCCTTTCGGAAATTGCTCGATGCGCACATCCGCCCATTCTTCGAGGAAATAAATGTCCTTGCCCAGATCCATGAGCATTTGCATGAGTCCAGCATCTTTGTGCAGCAGCGCACGAAGCAGGTGAGGTGCAGAAAAATTAGGGTTTGAATAATCGCGTGCGAATTGCTGGGCAATATGCACAGCGTGCTTCAGCTCGTCTGAATAGCTAATTGAGTCACTCATAGAAAGTAATTTCAGTCAAGGATTATGCACAGGCGGTTTAGAACCTGTCAACTTCACTCCTGACAAATGTATCTAAAAACTCATGCGACGGACATTTGTCTAAAAAAAAAGTCACTTCATTGTCGGATAGCCAACGTTTGACTATGTTTGTTTGCACAATACACTAAGAGCCGACTTAAGTTAGCACGGGTGTATACCTTAATCGAATTACTAAATTTAACTAACCTCTGTTCCACAGTTAGGATTGAATAAAGGGTCGTCAATGGGCGTGTTCATGCACGGTTACCCAAAGAAACGCGGATGTCGCGCCCTTCATTTTTTCTTCAACGTGATGGTAACATGCTTCTAGCTCTATGAGATTCCGGAATGTACCTCCTTCAGATGATTTTGCAGTTTGTTTGAATTTCAAACAGGACGCCTCATTTCCAATTGCTAGTGATATCCAGTTGGTACAAATGAAACAGGGAGATTTACTTTGGCGATGTCTCTCAAAGCCTTTCATAGGCAGCGGTGACGCACTTTGAGCCTTTCTAAAAAACGAATGCTACCAAAAACGAATCACGATGGGTAAACCCGCAGCACGAGTAGGAGATATGCATATATGTCCATTTGTTACACCGGGCACGCCGCCTATACCCCATGTAGGCGGACCGATAACGACACCTGGTGCGCCCACTGTGCTAATTGGTGGCATGCCGGCGGCAACCTTAGGTAGCATGTGTACGTGTGTTGGACCGCCATCTTCTGTCATCATGGGTAGTGTGGGTGTTCTGCTTGGTGGCATGCCCGCAGCCCGCATGGGTGATCCCACCGCGCATGGCGGAATGATCGCAATAGGACTCCCTACAGTGTTGATTGGCGAAGTTGGCTTGGGTTCAGTAGTTCTTGCGTTAATGCTATTGCCTAAGGTTGTGGTGCTCTCCATTTTGGCTGGCATGCCCCCGGCAGTTGGCAACGGTTTAGCGCAGGGAATGGCGATGGCCCAGGCAGCGATTAGCGGTGCTCCATTTTGTGCAGAATGTGCGAAAGCGGCAGCAGCAGCGAAATCATGAATCCATTTATCCTCACCATACGCAACGAGCAATTACTCGCTTTTCGTCACCACTTCAACGGGGAGTATGCCACGGAGGTGCGCGATAATTTGAAGCAATCCATTCCGCACAAAATGGAAGGATTTACCGACGAAGAGTTGCTGAAAGAAATCATTCGTCTGATTGAGTATTTTCAAAACAACGGCATTGCCAAAAAGGGAAACATCCATCGCTTGGTCTACTTGCGTTTCATGTATCCTGAATGCCTTGCCCTTCCCTATCCTCCAGAAACGGTGTATCATCTCACCTATCCTGATCGGAGTGAGGACGACAAATCGAATCAATTGTTTTTATCTGTATTAGCGAAATACGAAAAATAAATCTACCGATGTCTGACGGCTCCCCTATCCAATCCATGTCGCCTCATTCCACGGCTATGGATATTCTTCAAGACCAATATAAAGCGGACCATCCTTACAAATCACTGTTCACCTCGTTGACCTATGACGACGTGAAGGAAGACCCGGAATTGGCCGCGCAATATGCCCAGATTGTTGATCAGATGAACAAGGCTCAGAATACTGGTAATGTAGACATGACTGTCGCTCCGTGTCCTTACGAGAATCAAGTTATAAAACCCTCTAATCCAGATTGTAACGCCAGCAGTTTGAAAGTTACGAAGGCCGGGAGAAAATTCGATTTAATAGTAAATATCCCAAACGCTGATAGAAAACCTACTACTCAGGAAAGCATCCTTGAAGTAGTGGGTGGGACAAGACTTAACCCCGCTAAAATTTCAGGAGAAATCTCAGGCCTTGTCAATAACTGCTCTTCACACAAGGACAAAAAGCCTTGGAATTTACCTTTTGGAAAGGTAAAAAACATGACTCCAAATTTTGTGGAAATTGACCTTCCTTCGAGTGACAAATTGCACCTATTTCCATGGAACGCTTCATCGAAAGATTATTCGTTCAACGCCAATACGTGCAGTAAATCATATTCTGCCACCGTTAAAGTCTATCCAGATATTGAAGTCGATTGTTCTGTTTCGATTGATCTCGCTGGTGAATCAACGGAAGTTCAGGAAGATTCAAGTTCAGTTGTTTATGACGATGCCAAGAAGTCGAAAAAAGGACAGACACTCACCGGTGAAAAGCGGCAAAGCACCACGACCTACGAGGTTTTCAGTTTGACCCAAGGCATTTCGTTCAGCGCGAATTACAAAAAAGACGGAGTTCAGATCAGTTTCAAGAAGTCCTTCGCTCAGATTGTAGAATCCATCAATCGAATTGGGACGGTTGTTAATGGTATTCAAGAATTTGTAGAAAAGGTAACTGGAGAGTCAAAAAGCGCAATAAAGCGGCGTAAAGAAAAAGTCAATGAAAGTGTTTCCGAAGAGAGTAGAAAGAGAAGCGAAGCAATTCAGAAAGGTGCTCCAAAAGATTCTATGAGTATTACCTATCCAAACCTAACCTTAGCCTTTGCAGGAAAATGGGAGGAAATGGAGGGTGACTATCGAGTGGATTGTGCAGGAACAGTAGAGCTTGCATGCAATCCCTTGATTAAACTCGGAATTAAAAAGGACGTCTCCCAATACATCCTCAACACTACGCCTGCGGGAGCAGCCCTTTCAAAGGTGAAGGAATTTTTAAAAGAACTCGAGATCGAAACGATGGTTCTTTTCGTTGAGTTGTCTGGCGAACTTTCCGGAAAGGTGAAGCACTATGCCTATGTCATTCAAGATTCTAAAACTGAAGGAGAGCTAACCTTGAAAATACCTCTTACGGTCACGGCCATTTTACTGAAGAAAAGTTTTAGCCTTGATTCAATATATGTAAAGTCGTATGTTCTCAAAACCGATGTCGATGTCTCTGCAAAAGGTGAAACCGGAGTTCAATTTGATGCAAAGCTCCGTGAAAATACAAAATCAAAGTCTCTAGAGCTCGACCTTTCCGGTCAATTCCTTGGCATTGAAGTGTCCATCACCGCGATCATCACAGTATCCATTGAGGATAAGCAGAAGGCGCCGGCTGGCTATGTCCCCGTCGACGAAAAGCACAATCAACCGGATTACACAAAAACTGAACCCGGCAGTGCCACAAAAGATGCTGATTCCAATTCTGGAGGAATCAACTATAAACAAGTTTTGTATAAAATGGAGCCGATTGATTTGTTCAAAAAAACTGTAAATTTTTAGTTCATGATCAATTTAGATCAGATGCACTTTCTTAAAATTCATTCCAATGGATTTCCATATCGCGTTTTAGTAAATGGCTGTTCAGCTTTGTTTTTTGAATCCACATCTGGCTGCAGTGCGCACCTTCCTATTCAACAATGGATTCGCCCGGGTCAAAACATGCTTAGCATCCTGCCCGTACTTCCTCCATCGACAATGATTGGTGAAGACTCCCGAATTGAAGTCACCATGTACTTAGGTAGTAGCATCGAAACCCTTCCTCTGGTGCAACTCTCTAGGAGTTTGACGGGTTACGTCACAGGTAATTCTTCTGATCCGATTGTAACCCCATTTGTCAACAGGTCGAATATCTTGCCATTAAAATGGGATGCTTCAAGCGATCTCACAAAAAAAGATCAACTTTTTCAGTCTTTATGGATTCAATACTCCAAGATCCATAAAGCCCTTGAACAAAAAAATGTCGATCTGATAATTGAACTATTTCGCGAACGCTCTGGAGATATCGCTGTGCGGCAGGGCCAGAGTTTAAGTGAATTTGAATTTGCACTGAAAGATCAATTTCAGAAGAAACTTCAAGAGCCGGGGTACATTCTGTGGCCTTTGAAGAGGGAAAATGTGCAAATCGCTTTTTATGCGGAAGGAAAATTGGCTTGCCTTGAGACATCAGATGGCTGCTCACCTCTATTGCTTTTCAATAAATCAGAAATGATGTGTTCCTATTTCAACACTTACCTCTACCAACCCGCCGGACAAAACGATCTAGTGATCATCCGATAATTCAATTCCGCCATGAGAATCTTGATCGTTGATTGTGCACGAATGAAAGCGGAAAACCTCGCTCTGCTTGTCGAATATGGCGAGTGGTATTCTTCTCTCTATATCGGCGATGCCGAAAAAGACCTTGCCGATTTTGCACCATATCTCTTCGTAATGCCCGAAGGCTCGCCCCTAGAAAAGCACTTCAATGAGCATGGCATCGGTAAGGCCTGGGGCATCATGGCCGAATCAAATCTACCTGCCGAAGAACTCAAAAAGCATTTCCGCCAATTTCTGAAAGTGAAAATGGAATCGGGTGATACAATGTATTTCCGCTTCTACGATCCACGAGTCCTGCGTATCTTCCTGCCTACCTGCAATACCGAGCAACTCAGCACATTCTTCGGGCGCATACGCTCATTCTACACCGAAGAACCCAACAACCCTGAACTGATCATGCATTGGTGGACCGAAGGCGGAAACCTCAAATCGGAACTACAGGCACGGAGTCAGGTGTTTGACCCGCAAACTGCCACTGCCAATGCGAGCACATCATCATCTCCTGCAGCGGCGACAAGCGTCGCTGGAAGTTCCAAACCCAAACACTCCGGCAACAGCTGGATCGATTGATCGCCTTAGTCCATTTAAATCCGGCACTATTCATTCGCTATTCTTTTTCACTAGGTTTGCAATGAATCACTTTACTCTACTAACGACTTTAAGTCATGTCTCTCCTCTGCGATGTTGTTCCTCTCCGCCAAGCGACAAGCATGTCGTGCTGGTGGACGTGCTATCGCATGATGAGGATTTACGCTGGGCATGACACTCCCCATAATCCTGCCTTGTTTCGACGAGAATTTGCACCAGATCCCAGTCGTGTTCACAGCTACCTCCCTCTCATGAATTGGTCCTACTCTTCTCCAGTGAGCGAGAGCAGTATGCGCGATGGTACCGTATTGCCTATTCTCGACCCAAGTGAATGGTACACTCTTGGGGTGCCCGTGGATCCCCGCTCGCTAGGCGTGTTGCAAGAACTCACCGGCCTTGAGCCTTTTCCCAACAGACCTGCATTGCGCAACTGGACTGTAGAACACTTTCTCACACGCTTGCGCGAATGCGGTCCGTTCGTATTTATCAGCAATTGGAATTCCGCAGGGCAACACGCAGTTGTAGTGAATGGCGTGATGCAAGATAATTTGGGAAGTCGGATTGTATTTATTGATCCGGCTTTTGGCATAGAGCGCGAATTGAGTGTGTTGGCTTTCAACAACCTCATGCCTCAACTCGCCAACATCGACGATAATCCGATGTTCCTCCGCGCCGCAGCGGGCGTGAATAGATACCGACCAACGGCTTAAAATTCTTTGTACTACTCCCAGAAAGTGATTATCAGATCAGCCTTTCGCTTCGGCAAGCGGCACATTCTCCAACTTGGAATCTATCCATCGAGTAAGATCGAAATAACGCAACACCACCTCGTTTTCCGGCTCTTTCCTCAAGGCTTCCACCTCGCGACGGAAGGATTGAAACACAGACCGACGTTCTTCCGGCTGGGTACGAATTAATTTCTTAAAATATTCAATGATGACCTTTTCCAAGGGGAAGTCACGCTCGCGCTTTTGCAAATAGCGCATGGTGGATTTAATGGTATACTCCAGCAAATCAAAATTGCCCAATTCGAAATGCACCGCCAAATTAAATAAGCGCGCATAGCTATAGATGTCTTGGCGCAACGTGTTCTCATTGTCGTTCAGCACCTTGTTGATCCAATACAACGCCTTATTGTACTGTCCGACCCCAAAATAGATGTATGCAAACTGATAGAAGAATGTCAGTTCGGCCTCCTTATGCATCCGACCTTCAAAGTCAGCTAAGGCCTTCATCAATTCCTCTGCATCGTGCAGACCCTTTTCAAAGTCGCCTGATTGCCTGCAAATTTCAAGCTCGGCAAGTCCGGCATTTTTAAAGAGAATGACTTGTACATCGGTTTGAGTGAACCCTTCCGCACCTTGAAAGCCACGCATAATCTGAATGGTTTTCCGAGCATCTTCGTATTTTCCAACTGAAATCTGACAATTCACGAGATTAGTCAACGTGCGCACGTAGCGCTTCGACAAATCAGTTCGGAGTATCTCATACTCATCGAGAATTTCCTTTACCCGCGAAAACTTGGTGATGGCCGCTTCATAATCCCCGTTCGCCATATTGCAGAAGCCCTGGGTGTAATAACAAATGGTAGCCGCTCTCCGCGAAAGCGCCGTATTCTTTCCCTTGATCAGCGGATGATTCACGATTTCATCCACAATGGCTCTGTTCTCTTCGGTGCGCACATAGCCGCCGCTGCGAAACACATAATTAATTTTCGAATACAAAACGTGATACGCCGCCAAATTCCTCAACTTATCAATCACATCCAATTCTTCCTTGATTAGCGAATCGAGGTCTTTGGTAAACTGCCCATCTTCAAACGCCTCTTCCAACAAGGTTTTCTCCCAATTAATCAATTCAAAGAGATAGTAAAACTTCTCATACTGAATGGCCAACTTTTTGGCGCGAATCAGAAACTTATTACACTCATCGAAAAGTGCTTTACTGAAAAGGATTTCAATGTTTTTGATTTCCTGTTTCAGAATACTTGAAATGCTCGTATCTCCGTAATAACTGCGAAGTGCCTTCAGAATCAGTTTGTACAAATGATTCTTTTCACTCGGAAGATGCTTGATGAATTTCTCCCCTTTGAAGGTCTTTTTGATAATCTCCTCATCGTACTTTTCCATCTTATCGATGGTATCAAAAAGACGCACGTAGTTCTTGTCGCCGCTTTGAAGCGCACTCTGAAGTTTGAAGAATCGCTTTTCGCTTTTAGAAAGCGATTTGATTAGATCGAAAAGTTCATTACTGGGTTTCATAGTCGGGTTAACATGGGAGCATTGACCATCTTATCCAAGGAATGCTAAAGGTACAACAGGCCGTTTAGGATTCCAAGCGATCTGAATACACCTTTGAAGCCTTATACCCTACCTATCACCCCATTCATTCGTTTTATCCCGCTGTGATGTACCTTCGGGACGACTTCAAATCCAAAACCTCATGCGTTTATACACCACGATGGCCGCGCTATTTCTCAGCAGTTCAGCCCTTCTGTCTCAAACTCACCATCTGAAGTGCTCCCATTTTCATGCGCATTCCACACGGAGCATGAATGAGTATGAAGCCGCCGAAAATTTGCGCAGCGATACGATTGATGTGATCCGATACACCATCGACCTCGATTTTACCTTAATGGGTCAGAACTTGATTTCAGGTTCTTGCCAAGTTGATTTTGTGAGTTTGATGGATAATGTAGAGCTGCTCCATCTCGACTTGCAAGCGCTTACCGTAGACAGCGTGACTTCTCCCGATGGACTGCTTGAATTTACCCACACAGGCAGCGATCTGATGATTTCACTGCCACAAGCCTTAAATACCTTGGAGGCCTATTCAGTGATTGTGCACTACGGGGGTGATCCTGTCACTGATCCAAGTTGGGGAGGATTCTACACCACCTCTCTCGGCTTTGCGTTTAATATAGGAGTGGGCTTTGATTCTGATCCGCACACAATCGGGAGAATGTGGTTCCCGTGCTTCGACAATTTTGTGGAGCGCAGCGAATATGATGTTCGCGTGCTCACCAACAACGGCCGAACTGCCTATTGCGGAGGCGTTCGATTGAGTGTTGACACAGTAGGAACGGACTCGCTTTACACGCGTTGGCTCTTGGCTGATCATCCCATTCCATCCTATCTCGCTTCAGTTGCAGTAGCCAATTACGCTCATGTAGATAATTCCTACGAAACAACTCTCGGACAAACCATACCGGTGTGGCTTACTGCCCGTCCGCAGGATACGACTGCGATGAAAAACAGTTTTGTGAACTTGATCGATTGCCTTGCTGGTTTTGAAGATCGCTACGGGCCCTATCGCTGGCCGCGCGTTGGTTTTGTGAGTGTGCCGTTCAACGCGGGAGCCATGGAACACGCTACCAACATCGCTTACCCTTCGCTTGCGGTGAATGGCAACCTCACCTATGAAACACTCATTGCACACGAACTGAGTCATCATTGGTGGGGCGACCTGGTGACGTGCAGAACTGAAGAAGATATGTGGCTCAACGAAGGCTGGGCATCGTACAGTGAAGCCTTATTCACCGAACTCCTCTATGGCGAAGAGGCCTATGATGACTATGTGAGAGACAATCACAAAGTAGTGCTTACGGAAACACACATCGATGACGGGGGCCGATATCCGGTGAGCGGAGTTCCACATGAATTGACTTACAGTTCGACCGTATACCTCAAAGGTTCCGACATCGTACACACGTTGCGCGGTGTAATGGGCGACGAAGCGTTTTTCAATGCTTGTCAGAGTTATCTCGAAACCTATCAGTTTCAAGATGTAAACAGTGAAGATTTGCGCGATCACTTTCAGCAATTCACGGCAACAGACCTCACCGCCTTCTTCACCGATTGGGTGTTTGAGCCAGGTTTTCCAGAATTACGTATTGAAGACACTCAGGTGGCTGCAGGCCAAACCGGATGGGGACTCGATCTTACGATTCGTCAGTATCAGCATTACAGCACCAACCATTACGAGCGACTACCGCTGAAGGTAACCGTGATGAATAGCGACTATCAAACCGAAGAGCACCTTGTGGAAGTGAATGGCCAATGGACCTTCCTTTCGCTGACCACAGACATCGAACCCGTGCATGTGATACTCAACCGCGATCAGTCGATCAACTATGCAGTGCTGGCGGAGGAACAACTTATAGACGACACAGGCACTTCTAATTTGAGCTATGCCGAGTTTGATATGAGTGTCGAAAATATGGGCAGTGCCACGCAGTTTTGGATTCGTGCAGAAAACCATTGGGCCGCATCCCAGGAACCACATCTGATTCCCTTTACCGATTTTCTCATTTCCAATGATCGGTGGTGGAATGTGCAGTCGGACATGCCTGCAGATGCCGAAGTAGAAGCCACACTTCGCTATTACGGAGATCCCGGCAATGCGAAATATTATGATCCACTCTTTTTTGAAGAAGCTGATGATCTGGGTGCTAACGAAAATGACCTGATCCTGTTGTATAGGCAAAATGCACAAAGCGAGTGGACGGAATGGCCCACCTATACGATCAATACTTCTGGCTCTGTCACCAATTGGATCGGACGTTTCAATCTCACCAATGTACGTGCCGGTCACTACGCTTGGGGCATTCGCACGGGCACAGTAGGCGTAAGTCTGGTTGACGCACCTGAATCAGAAGTGCTTCAAGTAACATACAATACACCCGACCGAATAAGCATTCGGTCATCAGAAGGAATAATTCAGATTGCTGATTTGTCAGGAAAAATTGTGTATCGACAACTCTCTCCCGGACAACTAGAGGTCAATACTCATTCGTTTGTACCCGGCGTGTATGTGATTCAACGAGGCAGTGAGTGCTTAAAATTTCCAATTGGTCAGAACAGATAATCCACACATTCTCCTCACGTCTGCAACGCAATATTATGCTCGCCTCTTCCCGCCGCGAATGGCTCTTTGTCTTTTTAGCCGGCTTATTCGTAACGAACGCCGTCACGGCAGAGCTCATTTCAAACAAGCTCGTAGAAATACCTATTTCATTCGAACTCTTCGGATGGAAGCTCGGTCCGTTCCATACTATCATTGGAATTCTGCCGTGGCCGATCGTGTTCTTGCTCACCGATTTGCTCAATGAATTTTACGGAAAAAAAGCTGTTCAGCGCTTATCGTGGATGACTGCTGTGCTCATCGCTTATTGCTTTATAATTGTTGTGATGGCGCTGAATATACCAGCTTATGAAGTAGACGGAGTAGCGACAGATGCGGAGTTTCGGAAGGTTTTCGGACAAGCGCCATGGATCATTGTGGGAAGCATTACAGCTTTTTTGATTTCCCAATTAATGGATGCCACATTGTTTCATTGGATTAAAAGCCGTACAGGAAACAAAATGATCTGGCTTCGAAGCACGGGCAGTACAATAGTCTCTCAATTAGTCGACAGCTTTGTGGTATTGTACATCGGTTTTGTACTTCCCGGAACGATGAGTTGGAGCACATTTGCCGAAGTCGGCCCTACAAATTACATCTTGAAATTACTTATTGCAGTAATGCTCACTCCGTTGATTTATATAGGACACTGGGCTGTGAGGAGGTATCTAGCTCCGAAAATTGGCGAAGAATAAGTCAGTTTTCACAATCACAACTGACCGACTTGAAACGATGTGAAGGACTCATCGCAGACTAACCGATAACTCCCTTTCTTCCATGAGGCCACATTGATTGATTCTTGAGCGCTTGTCAATCGCCCCCTATAAACCAACCGGCCTATTCCGTCGTAAACCGCATAGGATTTACCAATCCACCGAATTGGCACTTCGAAACTGATTTGGTCATGCGCCGGATTTGGAAAGACACGGAGGTGAGTAGAGCTAACTTCATTCACAGTCACTTCACAACCGAGTGCGTCCGCGTACGGATCAATTGCTTCGAACACCTCTTTTTCTATTGTGTAAAATGCACTTCCGTTGGCGACTTCATAACCAGCTCCGCATCCGTTGGTCATGAAAACCAAACCGAGCAAACGTTCTGGATCGATATAGGCATCACTCACGAGTCCGTAGGCCTCACCAGGGTGACCATAGATGGGTGAATCAGCAGAGAGAACCCCATCTCCTCCCGGTGTATTCACGACGCGATGAACTCCTAATCCCCAGCTATTGAATAGTCCGAAGTAGTTATTTCCATTACTTCCGGAGTAAATCCATTCCGGGCTGAGCATAGCCGCAATGGATTCAGGAGTGAGGTATGCCAAGCCTTCGTGCAGTCCACCGCTGAGCAGTAGCATCATAATTTTCGACAGATCGGCTCCGGAACAACGCAATCCTCCCTGCGGTCCAAAACGTGCGCCGTTGGTGCCGGGCACATATCCACTTAAGTTATTGAATACCGGCTGCACCCCGCCAAAGTCGTCGGCCTGAGGAGTCCAAACTCCTCCCTGCTTGCGATAGAGCACCGCCAAATTATCAAGGTTCGCAATGTGGTTCACATTATAACTTGCTGTTAAGCCCATCGGCAAGAAAAACGCCGTGCGACAGTACTCGTCGAATCGCTGGCTGCTAGCCGCTTCGATGAGTGTGCCGAGGGTGACGAAATTGGCATTGCTGTAATTAAAGTAGGTCCCCGGAACGGTGGAATTGAATTGACCTGAACTATAATACTGCCCGCCAGGAACAAGCAGCGCATTCAGCCCTGGGATTGGGGATTGACTCGTCGTAGCCGAAAGAAACGCAGAGTACGTAGGTCCATCAATTATTGTAGACGTATGGGAAAGCAGCATTCTTGCCGTTATAGGCAAATCAGGGAAATTCGGATTGCGGACCTCATAACCAAGGGCAAGTCCGATGTCCGCATCGAGGTCTGCGAGATCGTCTTCCACAAGATTCAAAAAGGCCATAGCTGTGACTAATTTTGAAATACTCGCGATTCGAAACAGCGTGCTGTCGGTGACAGGAATCCCGCGATCCAAGTCAGCCATTCCAAAAGGTACGTGATGGACAATTTGATCCGCACAGAACACGGTCACCACCCCACCCATCAGGTCGAACTCCTGCTGGATTTGGGCCAAATCGGACGAGAGCTGAGCGCTCAGTCGCACGGGCGTGATGGAGATCACCGCCGCAATCAAAGAGAAAATAATACGAATCAGGTTACACCGCATCATACAGATAGCTTTCGTCGAATATAATCCGAAATCCCACGCAACTTGAAAGAACCTCATGTTCCTCACACTGTGGTGCCGATCGACGAAGCCTGCAAAGGCGATACTCTCAGCGCATGTATGGGAAACTCTTTCCGGGGAAATAGGCCATTTTGCCCAGTTCCTCTTCGATACGAAGCAACTGATTGTACTTCGCGATACGGTCACTGCGAGAAGCTGATCCCGTTTTGATTTGACCAGTATTCAAGGCCACTGCAAGATCCGCTATGGTAGTGTCTTCAGTTTCTCCAGAACGGTGACTCATCACGCTCGTATACCCTGCTCTATGGGCCATATTCACGGCATCGATCGTTTCCGTAAGGGTGCCGATTTGATTCACTTTAACCAGAATAGAATTTGCTACCCCTTCTGCGATTCCGCGGGAGAGACGATTCACGTTAGTGACAAATAAATCATCGCCTACAAGTTGAATGGTATTGCCCATTTTCTCGGACATCATTTTCCATCCGTCCCAGTCGTCTTCCGCGCATCCATCTTCAATGGAAACAATCGGGTAACGTGCAGCCCAATCGGCCCACATATCCACCATTTGCGAACTGGTGAGAGTTTCGCCGGTACTCTCCAAATGATACATTTTCGTTTCCGCGTTGTAAAACTCTGTGCTCGCACAATCAAGCGCGATACAGATATCTACTCCGGGCTTATATCCTGCTGCTTCTATGGCCTGCATCACCAATATGAGTGCATCTTCATTGCTTGCTAAGTTGGGTGCAAATCCGCCCTCATCACCGACGTTGGTAGATAGACCTTGCTTTTTCAGCACGGCTTTGAGGTGGTGAAATGTTTCCGCACCCATGCGAAGGGCTTCGCTGAAGGTTTCAGCGCCTACAGGCATGATCATAAATTCCTGCACATCCACCTTGTTATCCCCATGAGCACCGCCGTTCACAATGTTCATCATTGGAATAGGAAGGGTATTGGCATTCACTCCGCCTACATAGCGAAAGAGCGAAAGACCGACGCTTTGTGCTGCAGCATGAGCCACAGCGAGCGACACCCCTAAAATGGCATTCGCTCCGAGCACCGCCTTATTCTCCGTGCCATCGATACTGATCATGGCGCGGTCAATCAAATTCTGATCAAAAACTGACGCACCCACAATATTGTCGTTGAGGGTCTCATTCACATTCTGAACGGCCTTTAGCACCCCTTTTCCGAGGTACAGACTTTTATCATTGTCTCTGAGCTCGGCAGCTTCGTGGATGCCGGTGGATGCGCCTGAAGGCACGGCAGCGCGGCCTAGTACGCCCTGATCCGTAATTACTTCAACTTCAATGGTTGGATTGCCGCGCGAATCAAGGATTTGGCGCGCTTGTACTTTAGCTATGCTTGACATAATTGACTCCTGGTTTTTTGAGGAGCGGCTAATTTAGGAAAACATACACCGAAAAGTGATCAATACAAGAGTGCATTTTCTCGACAACACACTTTCAATTTATCGTGAATCCTGTTTCGTCCTTTTGCGTGGGCTCTACAAAATGAAGCCTGCGACCTCGTCAAAACATCCGTCCTGTGCGTAAAGGATTTTTGAGATCGATCCAAAAAATATGAATCGCTTCTTCAGCCTCGCGTCTTCCGTTTTGATTTTCATCCAACTGAGCAAACACATACATAAAATCATTGGCGGAGTCATATTCAGAACTCACCACAGAATAATTCTGGGGGATCAAGAGCTGCTTGGCAGTTGCGTTCAAATCGAAATAATAAAAGCGACGTAAATCTTTCAGATTAATGAATCCATCCGTATTGGTGTCTTCATCGTATACCGAAACGAGGTAGTAGTTCCGGAGAACAGGTTGAAAATTCAGTGTATCTCTGCTAAACGAAGGGTAATACAACGTTTTGACTAGCACGGGCGATTGAAAAAAGTTGAATTGTGCTTGAGTCGTGTGATCGAAATGCGACACATTCACCAGATTATAGCCATAAACGGCAGAAAGTCCAGGCATTAGGTGATCATTCCAATTGTTGCCCTCGTCGGGATCAGCATCGGAGTACTCAAAATAAGTGTAATTCGATCCAACAAATAGAACGCTATCCTTAGTGTAATTGATGCGGTAAAGCGTAGCAAGACGATGGCCCGAATGACCAGTGAGCAGGACCTCACTTGGTCGCATCTGCAACGCCAACGAATTGGAATTAATTCCTTCTGCGGCTTTCTGTTCGTTTTCGCTATCTGCAGTGCTGACAGCAAAGCCCTTCTCCTCAATACTATGGTCAGAGCATCCGAAAAGCATGATCGAAAAGAGTGAGACTAAAAAAGTGCGAGTCATTTTTTGGAGGAAGATTAAAAAAACAATAATCAAATATACAGTTAAGATTGCCCTAGAACCCATGCGAGAAGGGCTAGTGATCTCTCTTTTGAGTCGCACCACAGTCGATTACCAGCCTTTCATAATGAGAAATAAACGGCTTCACTTCTTCATTCGCCCTCCACTTTTCGCCGTTGTTTGGTTCAATAACGACCTACTCAGAGGACCTCGCGACTTCAGTCACAGGTGATTGCTCTGCGCATCTCTCGCCGGCAGTCCTGGCGCAACTTGTAACTAGAAAGCTCAGAAGAGTAGCTGCTGCGCCTGTCAGAGATTCGACCGAATAGATTTCGCCAGACCTAGTTTGAGTGTGAAAATTTATTACACCAATGAATGATTCTTACACCGAAAAACCACATGCCTTTTCAAACTTTCCTGGAGTTCGTCAAAACACATCGTACAAACCCCAATAATAAAACATCCCGATCAAGGCTATGTAAACCACTTTATCAAGGTGAGCATCCACTTCGGCACAAATCCCCAGGCCGCACTTACCCTCACTTTTCTGTTAACCACAATGAGTGGAATAATGATTAAAATCATCAAAAATGGAATGGAGGCCGCAACATTCAGCGTGGAGAACGCATAGTCCTGATAAGGTTCGGGGAAGTAATAAACGCCGTTGTTTGTGCCAAGAACAAACATGTAATACATCAAGATAAGACTCAAAGCAGCCAACAGTAATTTCACAAGGGAAAACTTCGCTGTGGCTCTTTTCCGGAGGTAGCTGAATACAAATACGACCGCTGACACGAAAAATAATCCGAGGAATATTCGCACTATCGCATCCATGGTTGGGCTATTCATGGGTGTCTTGAAGTCAACCAAATTCTGAAACTCCGCATTCGTTGTAAATAGCGAAGCAATCTCAATCACGTGATCTCCTTTAGCGAGTTCATCGCTCAACCGAAACTGAACTTGATGGGTATAATCATGATAGAAAAAAAGATGAACACGTCCTTCATTCAAATCACAGATTGTAGTGAGGATAGTGCCATCACCCATTTTTTCCTTCACACGTGCATCGTGTCAGAAAGCGCTATACAAATGGCAAGCGAGGTATCCCCTTTATCCTTTTAAAATGCCACACTTTTGACGTAACGTTCTTGCTCAATACTGGCAAGATTCTTCACTGTTGAAGGACAAAAATTGGCTTGCACATACCGATCGTCCTTTCCGATGAAAGTGGTGTACGGTTCAACCACAAGGTAACGGCCTGATCTATCGGTATACAGGAACACATCCTGACTCAGCACACTATGATCGTACGCTTCAATAAAGGCCTAGGCCTCCTCTACCGTTTTACACGAATGAAGAATGTTTTTGAGGTAATTGGCGCGGCTATCTATTCGCTTTTTTCCGAGCTTAACTTGACCGTTTTCGGGCGTTGCCATTGCAAGCACCGTAAAAGCAAGACCGAATTCATTCATACCAGATTGAGGATAAAACTCAATTCCATTGAACTTATTTACCCCGGTAAAAACAGCACCATAGCCATCAGTTTCAAACCCAATCCGAGGTTCTATAAACCATGCATCGTAATTGCTGCCGAGCATAGTGGAAGATCCGACGGTGAGTTTGTAGGCACTTCAGGCAGAGGCGGAATGTGCTGCCAGCAAAATCAGGAAAGCAGCGCTTACAGCAATGTTTGCAAAATAACTGATCATTTGATTTACCATTTTTCGACGAAAAGAGTAACGCAAAGTCCTTGGAAAAGATTGCCAATGTCAGAAGGATACGCCTCGAAAGAAGCTGAAAGATCACCAGGCCCATCAATCTAATAGTCTAAAAGTCCATCAGTCCGGCACGCTGGCCAACTATCCCTTTCGTATGTTTGACTCCCACTAAACTTCACCTCTATGAACATGGTTGTTACTGGGCTTGCCGCCCTTATTCCTATGATCACCGGATTTATCTGGTACAATCCGAAAGTGGTTGGCGGCGCTTGGATGAAAGCCGCCGAAATGACTGAAGCGAAAATGAAGAAAGCCAGCATGGGCGTTATTCTGCTTGTTAGTCTGCTCCTGAGCTTCATGCTCTCCATCCAAATTGGAATGCTTACTATACATCAGGCACACCTCGATTCTATCGTGATGAACATTCCTGGTTTCGGTCAAGAAGGCTCAGAAGTAATGAATGATCTGGCATCGTTTAAATCAAAATACGGCGCTGAATTCCGCACCTTCAAGCATGGTGCTTTTCACGGCGTGATTTCCGCGTTTTTCTTTGCGCTGCCCATCCTAGGAATCAATGCGTTGTTAGAACGTCGTGGTTTCAAGTACATCGCAATCCATACCGCATATTGGATCATTACCATGGCTTTGATGGGCGGCGTGATTTGTCAGTGGAGCTAACACTACACTCTTCCAGTGAACGATCAAAAGCCTTTGCGCATTCTGGCTATCCGCACGGACTTTGTCCACCACGGTGAGCATTCCGGCTACAAACAGATTTTAAAATTCATTCAGGCCAAAGTAATTTTGGGTGTGGATGAACGCAAGGGTGAGCACACCACTGGCCTCCGCTCTAAGTACCAATGGCTCTTCGAGTTCGACATCCGGCCATACCGCAAATCGATCGACCTCATTCATATTCTTTATGGAGAAGATTACTTGCGATTTAGCCCCGCGCTCTACCCAGAAATTCCGGTGGTAGCCACCTTTCACCAGCCAGCCGAAGCGCTTGAACGAGAAGTGTTGCATGGCTCGCTCCGCGGGCGAGTCGGGCGTCTCACCCATGCTCTATCGCGCAAACGCTTCGAACGGCTCGCAGCAGCCATCGTGACAGAAGAGGGACAAAAACGTGTGCTCGAACACGTAATGCCCAAGGAAAAAATACATGTGATCCCTCTGGGTGTGCATCTAGCCGCTTTCCGGAAATCCTTCCGGCAATTTGGTGAACTCAATACACCGCTTCACTCGGATCGAATACTCACTGTAGGAAATTGGCTGCGCGATTGGGATTTCCTGGCCAATACTGCCCGACTCGCAGCGGTCAAGCATCCTCAATGGTCATTTCATTTAGTGAATCGCGCGTTCGATCTTCGCGTACGGGAATTGCTCGCTCCTCTTTCGAACGTGCACATCCACGAAGGCCTCACGGATGAGGCGCTTCGTGAAATGCTTTACACTTCTCGTGTTCTCTTTATCCCGGTGGTGGCGGCATCGGGCAACAATGCGCTACTGGAGGCAATGGCAATGGGTTGTCCAGTGGTTATGACCGACGTGTTTGCGGATGAATACATGATTTCCGAACCAGCAGTACGACTTTACGAAGCGGGCGTTGATGAGCATGCAATGGGTCGACTTGAAGAGGTAATGGAGATGAACACCACATCCTACGCTGCGCTGAAAGCCACTACCTTCGCGCGCGCTTCAGAATTTGATTGGGAAGAAATCGCACGGCGCACCATGGAAGTCTATCAAACTGTTGTTAGAAAATGAATATTGCAGTATTCGGATTAGGATATGTCGGAGTGGTCAATATGGCCTGCTTTTCACGTTTGGGACACACAGTATGGGGGTGCGACATTAAAAGTCAAAAAGTGGATGCGATCCGCTCGGGGAAGAGTCCGATCTATGAACCCGAGGTAGATCAAATGCTGCTGGATGGACTTGCTGCAGGCCACGTAAACGCCACTACGGATGCATCACATGTGATCGATCAAACCGAATTGGCGCTTGTGTGCGTGGGCACACCAAGTCAAGCTGATGGCACTGTAAATCTCGATTTCACCATCAACACGACCTTAGAAATAGCCCGTCATTTGCTCGCTTCTGGAAAAGAGTACACTATTGTATTTCGCAGTACGATTCCACCGGGAACGATTGAGCAGGAGATTCTACCAACCCTCCATCGCATCATGGGTGAAGACATGAAGAAGGTGCGTGTTGCATTTCTTCCTGAATTCCTTCGCGAAGGAAGTGCGGTGAAAGACTTCTTTCATTGCTCACGAATAGTGATTGGTCAGGATGGTGACACCAACCCGACACTGCATGCCTTAATGTCGTACAGTCAGGATATTCCAATTGTGTATACCGACTACAGCACTGCGGAATTTGTAAAATATGTGGACAATGCCTTTCATGCAATGAAGATTGCATTTGTGAATGAAGCCTATTCTGTCGGTTCAGCGTATGGTGTAGACATCACCAAGGCAAATGAGATATTCCTGATGGATACCCACCTGAATGTATCGCCCACTTATCTGCGCCCTGGATTGCCTTTCGGTGGTTCGTGCTTACCTAAAGATATGCGTGCGATAAATCATCTTGCGTTACAAAAAGGCCTGCAACTTCCGGTGATGCAGGGCATTCTTCAGACGAATAAAGATCAGTTGAATCGCATGGTTCAACGCATTGAAGACAGCGGCGCTAGACGAGTTGCGATGTTTGGACTTACGTTTAAGAGTGGCACTGATGATGTGCGCGAAAGCCCCATGCTTTATGTGTCCAAACAACTTGCTGCTAAAGGCATTGCATTATCCATCTACGATGGAGACGTTAACGTGACAATACTTCGCATCGAGCAACCCGACGTGGTGCGTCACATCGAAATGGACCCGGCCAAAGCGTTCGCCGGAGCGGAATTGGTTGTGGTGTGTAAAAAAGGATTCGCGGCGTTACTCCAACACTTACCTGAAAGTGCGAAGGTGTTTAACTTCTTCAATCAGGAAGTCTTTGAAGTGGAGAACACTCAAGAGAGGCTGTATTGATTCCTTTCGCTTCCCCTATTTCGCTCGCGAAGCACTTCACAAACCCAATGGCCTTTCTCGGAGATTCCGTCGGCTGAAGCAATCCCCTCAAAGCAGAAAAAATCATTTCAATGGCTTTACTGTGATCACCTGTATGGCGCTCCAGTTGCTCGAGTCGAAGCAGAATGTCCTGTTGAGTTACTAACATTTCTCTCATGCGCGCGAAGACACGTATGATCCTAATGTTTCCTTCTATTGCCACGGGAGTGGGGAGAATTCCTAAGAGAATTGCTAGGTCTTCATCCAGCATGATCTACTGTCCGCGGAAGACATGATTTTTTTCAGTAAAACAGGGTCGGTAACGCGTGCAATCATGAGTGCAACATCTACAGATCAATTGAAAGGGACTGGTTGACTGTGCCTATAAACGATGCCGTTCGATCTATTTATGAATATAATAGGATGCGCATATCGTATGAAAAAAACCATTTCTGTTAATAATACCATTTCGGTGAAGGATGCAAACAGGACTACTTTTGTTTTTTAATGGCAAGAGTGATCCAACCCGCGGTGCTTGTGCTCCAAGACGGCACCGTGTTTCATGGCAAATCCTGCGGGATTATAGGCACCACTACCGGCGAGATCGCGTTCAATACTGCGATGACCGGCTATCAGGAAGTGTTTACTGACCCTTCGTACTACGGACAAGTGCTTGTGATGGCGGCAGCTCACATAGGTAACTACGGCGTGCATCCTGAAGAGGTGGAATCCGACGCCTGCAAAGTGGCCGGAGTGGTCATTAAAAAATTCTCAGATATCGCTAGCCGTGAAGGTTCATCAGGTACGCTTCAGGATTTTCTCGAGCGCGACGGCAAGGTAGGAATCTGCGATGTGGACACTAGGGCACTGGTGCGTCATATCCGCCAGGCCGGAGCGATGAACTGCATCATTTCATCGGAAACTAAGGATATTGAACAACTCAAGAAGCAACTCGCGGGCGTGCCCTCGATGGACGGTCTCGAGCTTTCATCCAAGGTCGCTTGCACCGAGTCTTTTTTCTTTGGAGATCCCCAGTCACCGTATCGCGTGGCTGTGCTTGACTTTGGGGTAAAACGGAATATTCTGCGATGCCTCTCAGAGCGCGGTGCGTACCTAAAGGTATTTCCGCTGAAGACCACCGTTGCCGACGTGCTGGATTGGAAGCCTGATGGCATCATTTTCAGCAACGGCCCAGGTGACCCATCAGCCATGCCTGAATCCACCGCTCTTGTTGGTGCACTCGTAGATTCTGGAACACCATGCTTCGGAATTTGCTTAGGGCATCAGATCATCGGATTGAGCCAGGGATTGAAGACGATAAAAATGTTCAACGGCCACCGCGGCATTAATCATCCGGTAAAAAATCTGCTTACAGGAAAGGCTGAGATTACCAGTCAAAATCACGGATTTGTGATCTCTCCGGAATCCATTGAAGCCAATCCGAATATAGAAGTGACTCATGTGCACTTGAATGATGGTACTATCGCAGGCATCCGGTTGAAGCACCGAAATGTGTTCAGCGTGCAGTACCATCCGGAGGCCAGTGCAGGCCCTCATGATTCTCGCTACCTCTTTGATCAGTTTATCAGTCAGCTTTCCGCCTCGCGCTGATTCAGGGGAGAAGGTTGAGTTCGCCACCGGAATGACCTTTAATCCTCTGACATTACTTTTGGCTTCGGTGCCATACGTATTTGTTTGAAATACCTCTTTTCCCTACTCGTCGTTCCCGTGTTTTTCGTTTTCTGCACCCCCGAAGACAGCTCAACGGTTAATCAGTCGCGCATCTGGACAAGTTATTCTATGGTGTGTGATGCCGCAGAAAATCTCACTGAGGCCGCTGCACAATTCGGTTTTGGAAGTTCGATCGGCACAGCGCTTGAACTCTCTGACCCAGCCGCCTTGTATGCAAATGGTCAAGACTTATTTTCAATTTCCTCCTTGCCTGCTGCTCGTATGATTTTGTGGGAATGGTGGATCCCCTATCATTCTGCTACACCGATACAGAAGGCTCAAGCTTTAGCAACACCGTGAGCGTGCCCTTTGCTGCTGCCCTGCCATCTTCAGTAAATGAAATTTCCAAGTCTCAGGCATTTCTGCTCTAGAGGGAAGGAGAGTCCGTCGGCCCAGATGAAATCATTTATGTTTACATTAAAGAGCAAAACCGACCGGACATTCGGCTCTCTTTTGCCTCTGATGTAGGCGATGTGTACATCAATATTCCCACTTCGGCTCTTCAGGATCTGAACAGAGGTCCAGCTAACCTTCGTTTGGAGTGTGTGGTTACTATTTCCACATTGAATGATCCGGGTGCGGGCGGACGCATCAAAGCCACGTATAAGTCGCCTTTGTATTCCTTGCCGATTGTAAACTAAAAGAGTCTGTGGTCGATTCAAGGGACCACTACAACCCTCAGCGACTCACCACCAGTTTCGGCCATGTATACCCCTGGACGTGCATCGGGAATTTCAAACCAAGTACCGCCAAGTGAGCGATAAGGAACTTCTCTCCCGCTTACATCGCGGATTCGCAGCACACATAGCGGAGAGATGCCTTCAATGCGGAACTGGCCGCGACAGGGATTCGGAAATAACTTCAATTGTGCGGTACCTGTTCGGTTCACCGAACGCACTGCGGATAAGTCTTGCGTTCCGTTGAAATCGGTTTGCTGAATTCTATAGTAAGAAATGGCTGAAAGCGGTTCGGCATCACGCCATGTGTATGACCTTGGATGATTGCTGTTGCCAGCACCTTCGACTTGCGCAAGAGCAATCCAATTGCTCATATCAGTAGAGCGCTCCACAGTAAAATAATCGTTGTTAATCTCACTGAGGGTAATCCAGTGACAGGTAACCCACTCCGGTTCAGACAATGCTTCGAAACTCATCCATTCCACGGGCACCGGATTCTGAAGGGGTCGGAACACCGCGAAAATGGAATCTCCATAGCACGAAGAAAATGTATTGCTGATACTCGCACTATCTGAAAGTAACGTGCCATTGATTGTTTGCCAACCGAGAAATTCGTAGCCCAAATTAGGTGTAGCAACGAGATTCACATCAGTTCCGCTCACCAATGATTCAGTGTCAGGGTAAGTCATCTGAGTAACCCCATCAAGCTGAATTGTCCCTGCGCCAACCGGCACAACATCGGTGACCAGTGCAATAGGAGCAATTGGCACCTGAAAAGTGGCCTGAAGAGTAACGTTAGTGTCGAATGTAAATGTGGTTTCAGGGCTCGTTGGATTAGCGATAGTACCGGTGCCGGCCACTATCTGCCAACCTACGAATTCCATGCAGTCTTCATTGAGCCCATTCTCATCCACATTGGCATCAATTGATGTGCTTAGACCGCCGAAGAATGTGCCAGTCCATGGAGCAGTATTTTGATCGATCTCAATTTCCATGAGCTCAATTTCACCCGTGCCTTGCACTTGCACGGTCACTTCAAATGCCGTTACGTCATAGCAATCTTCTATGCCGCCAATGATTTCGTCGTTGCAGCGGGCAAGGATGAAATCGCGGATATCCTGTACACTGGCGAGCCATACTGCATGCGAGCCACCCCAGCGGGAACATTGGCGAGTCATTTCTGGATCAATCACATCAGCCATACTGTCCAGCACTTCAATCATCCTAGGGCATGAAAAAATAGTATTGCTGTGCGCTGCATAGCGCTGCACGTAATCCGCGAAAAACTGGTCATTATTAAAGAGTGCGTTGAGCACGGGCACGTGGCCTTGACCTCCAGGATTTCCTAGTTCTTCTGCCTGACAGGGATCTGCAGTAGGCTCTGTGCTAGCTACACCAGTATAATTGATGTAATGACCAAATGTGGCGTCATTGTCCCATAGCGCATACCGCCATCTGCGTGCATCGCCTTGAGGATGCCTTCCTCGCCACCAAGAGGTGTTCCAGTTTAGCCAGTCAGTGCACACGGTGTAACCATTCAGAATGAAATAGTCAATTAAACTATGCGTATTGTATTGGGTGACGACGTAATCATAGTTGGCTGGCACACTCATGTCGTTAGTTGTAATGAAATTGACCAGTGTGGTCCAGTCCGCCCCGCTACCATAATCCGCCCATGTGAATCCCCACGTCTTGAGGTAGTCCACAAAGCCTTCGGGCTGGTCGTAGTAATAATCCGTGTAGTCGATATCGTCCACTTTCTCCCTTACATCATACACTCCCCAGTATTGTCCGTTGAGATATACGATGCACGATTCGGTTTTTCGTTCGTCGAGCTTGAGATTCCCGAGAATGGAGAGTTCACTCACGTAGCTGTCGCGGAGATGTGCTCCACCTGAAAAGGGATAGTTATCATTTGCCGCTGCCTTAAAAATCAGACGCTCATAACTCTGCCTGTCCGTGTGATGAAAAACAGGAAGCTGCACTTCATTATCATATCCCAAAGCATCCCGAGTGATATAATCGAAACCCCGCTGTCCGTATGCATTAGAGTCGTTGCCATGCTCATTGCTATCGCCGAACGCTTCCGTTTGGAATGTTCCACCGGCTGCAAAAAATTCAATATTGCACACTTCGTTTGCGCCCCAACCCCAATATCCATCGCCTATTGCATTGCCGCAAACGGCCACCACAGGGATTGTGTGAACATCGGCGCCGAAGAAATAGGTATTGGTGCTCACTGTGCTTCGCAAAATACTGCCATTGCTGGAATAGGTCACGGCGCGGAGGACAGCGGTAGCGTTGAGTGAAATGGGGCCGGTATAGAGTGTGCTAGTGGTATTCGGAATGTTTCCGTTTAGAGTGTAGCGAATGGTGGCACTAGGTTCGGCGGTCAACATACTGACCGTGATGGGAGCGCTGTAATAGCCTGCCTGAACACTGAATGCGGGAGCGCCAGAGTAGGCTGTTCCTGATGGCCCTCCATTGGCTGCACCTTGAGAAGGGTTAGTAAAAATCACCCAGTTTGGTCCACCATCAACTGATCGCCCCCAACTGTTATTGGCCTGATTGGGTGATATGACGTCGAAATCTTTGGATTCAAGCACAGTGCCGCTCGTGTTGGAAAAAACAATTTCCTCGCCATCGGTTTGAGTCACCTTAAAACTGGTGTTCAGTTGTCCGAGGTAATTGGGGTTATACAATCCGGTACCTGAAACGAGCACGAGGCGGTAACCAAACGCAGGCACAGTGATACCCGCTGGTATTTGCCATTTCATTGGATTGTTGATGTTGTCGCTGATCCAGTAACCCGAAATATTGAAGGCCGCCGCTGTGGGATTGTAGAACTCTACCCAGTCCTCGTATTCACCACCTAGAAGCCAATCGGTATAATTCGCGAAGCAGAACTCATTAAGCACAACCTGAGCGCGTAGGTCAGAAGGTTTGAGCATCGCTGCAAGCAACAAAACAAGAAACGTGGCGATGGATCGGACTGTCAACATAGGTTACACAGAAGTGCTGGCTTTGAGTCAGAATCGGCTTCGGCTGCTTCAAATATAGCACACTGCATTCGATGTGCTGACAAAACCTGATACTGAAGAATTATGAAATGTACTCTGCGCGAATTAGGTCGTCCGATAGTTTCGACTGTTGGAACAGCAAGATGTACTCAACAAAAAAGCCCCCGATAAACGGAGGCTTTTAAATGCTATTAAATGGGAACTATTGTTCAGATGCTCCCTCTTCGTCTTTCTTCTTTGGAGCGCGCTTCGCTTTTGGCTTTGCATCTGCTGCTGGTGCAGTCGCACTAGCGTCGGCAGAGGCTTCAGGTGCTCCATCTTCTTTCTTTTTGGCACCACCACGACGTGTGCGCTTGGAAGCTGCTGCTGCTTTAGAAGCCTCCTTGCCGTAGATCGTGTTGAAGTCAACCAACTCAATCATGCACATTTCGGCATTGTCTCCATGACGCTGACCTATGCGAATGATGCGCAAATATCCTCCCGGGCGGTCGGACACTTTTGGAGCTACACCGCGGAACAATTCGGTCACCGCTTCCTTGTTCTTGAGGTATCCAAACACCGTCCGGCGGCTATGTGTGCTATCGGTCTTAGACTTGCTGATGATAGGTTCAACGAACTTGCGCAGTGCTTTCGCCTTGGCCACAGTCGTATTGATTCGCTTGTGCTCAATCAGGGAGCAGGCGAGGTTAGCCATAAGAGCCTTGCGGTGTTCCGATTTACGGCTCAGGTGGTTAAGTGTTTTTCCGTGTCTCATTTTCTCTTCTTATTCAGTCTGGACATCGTATAGTCCAAACATCCAGTTCAATATTCAGTTGATCAGTCGCGGTCAAGTTTGTATTTGGTCACGTTCATTCCGAACTGCAGACCTTTTCCTTCCACGAGTTCTTCCAATTCAGTCAGCGACTTCTTACCGAAGTTCCGGAATTTCAACAAGTCGTTTTTGTTGAATGCTACGAGATCACCGAGGGTTTCGATATCTGCAGCCTTCAGACAGTTCAATGCACGCACTGAAAGGTCCATATCCACGAGTTTAGTCTTGAGGAGCTGACGCATATGCAGGCTGCTCTCGTCAAATTCTTCCACTTCCTTCTTGGCTTCTGTCTCGAGCGTGATGCGCTCATCGGAGAAGAGCATGAAATGGTGAATGAGAATTTTAGCTGCTTCCTGAAGTGCATTTTTCGGAGTAATGCTACCATCACCCTGAATATCAATTACAAGTTTCTCGTAGTCTGTCTTTTGTTCCACTCGGAAGTTCTCTACGTTAAATTTCACATTCCGGATTGGAGTGAAAATTGAATCGATAAAGATGGTTCCTATTGGAGCGCTTGTTACTTTATTCTCTTCAGCGGGACGGTAGCCGCGTCCAAGACCGATTGTCATATCAATACGCAGTTTCACTTTCGGATCCAAGTGACAGATCACGAGGTCTGGGTTGAGCACTTGGAATGCTGTAGTAAAATTGCTGATATCTCCAGCCTTGAATGAATCCTGGCCAGTGATGTTCACAGTAATTTTTTCGTAGTCCGTAGACTCAATCTGACGCTTAAAACGGACCTGCTTCAGGTTGAGTACAATTTCAGTGACGTCTTCAACCACACCCTTCACCGAAGAAAATTCATGGTCGACACCCTCAATCCGAATCGAGGTAATCGCAAATCCTTCCAGTGAAGAAAGGAGAATACGACGGAGGGCATTGCCGATAGTGATTCCAAAGCCTGGTTCAAGAGGGCGGAATTCAAACGAACCGGTGAAGTCGTTGCTTTCCAGCATGACAACTTTATCTGGCTTGACGAAATCGAGAATGGCCATTGACATGTATTATTGGGGGATTTGAGGGTTAATGATTACTTGGAATACAATTCGACGATCAGTTGCTCCTTGATGTTCTCCGGGATTTGCATGCGCTCCGGGAATTTCAAGAATACACCCTGCTTGTCGCTGTCGTTCCAATCGAGCCAATCAAATTTCCTCCTGTTCGCGAGGGATATGGTGATTGTTTCGAGTGATTTCGACTTCTCTCGCACTGCCACCCGGTCGCCCGGACGAAGTGAATAAGAAGCAATGTTCACTACCTGACCGTTAACGGTAATGTGAGCGTGCGAAACCAACTGACGGGCCGCCATGCGTGATGGCGCAATACCCATACGAAAAACGGTATTATCCAAACGGGCTTCGCACAGAGCCAGAAGGATTTCACCTGTTACGCCAGGCTTAGCTGAAGCCTTCTTGTAAAGGTTCTCAAACTGGCGCTCGAGAATACCGTATGTATATTTTGCCTTCTGCTTCTCTGTTAACTGAACAGAGTATTCAGATTGCTTTGAGCGACGCTTATTCGGTCCGTGTTGTCCGGGTGGAAAATTCCTCTTCTCGAGACCTTTGTCGGGTCCGTAGATAGGCTCCTTGAATTTGCGGGCGATCTTTGTCTTTGGTCCTATATATCTGGCCATTTCTTCTAAAAAATAGTGACGTTATGATTAAATTCTGCGGGCCTTTGGAGGGCGGCATCCGTTATGAGGCAATGGGGTTGTATCCACGATTTCAGTGACTTCAATGCCCGAACCATGAATGGTGCGGATAGCGGATTCACGTCCGGCGCCTGGACCCTTTACATACACCTTTACTTTGCGCAACCCGAGGTCGAACGCTTCTTTCGAAGCTTGTTCGGCTGCCAGCTGAGCGGCGTATGGAGTGTTTTTCTTAGACCCTTTAAAACCCATCTTACCAGCGGATGACCATGAGATCACCTGTCCGGAATTATTGGTAAGGCTGATAATGATGTTGTTGAATGTAGACTGGACATGCGCCTCTCCTACCGCTTCAACAACGACATTCTTCTTTTTCTTTTTTTCCTGTTTAGCCATGATGCTATTCCTTAAGGCTATTTATTATTTAACCGCTTTCTTCTTGTTCGCGACGGTCTTCCGCTTTCCTTTCCGAGTACGGGCGTTGTTCTTGGTGGATTGACCACGCAATGGCAAGCCGGTACGGTGGCGCACGCCCCGATAACATCCAATGTCCATAAGACGTTTGATGTTCAACTGGGTCTCAGAGCGCAATGATCCTTCCACCTTCAGTTCTTCGGTGATGAAACCACGGATCTTTGACAGATCATCGTCGTCCCATTCCTGAACTTTCTTGTCGAAGCTCACGCCCGCGGTCTGAAGAATACGGCGCGCAGTACTGCGACCAATTCCGTAGATGTAGGTGAGACCGATTTCACCCCTTTTGTTACGCGGTAAGTCAATACCTGCAATCCTAGCCATTTTCTATTCTATGGTGTTATACTTCCCTTTAGGGATGTGTTTATCCTTGCCGTTGTTTGTACTTCGGGTTCTTTTTGTTGATTACATAGAGCTTTCCCTTCCTGCGCACAATTTTGCACTCAGGGGAACGCTTTTTCAACGAGGCACGTATTTTCATGATCGCACGTTTTTATTTGTAACGGAAACTGATCCGTCCTTTGGTTAAATCATACGGTGACATCTCCACCTTTACTCTATCGCCGGGTAGGATTCGGATGTAGTGCATCCTCATCTTGCCGGAAATGTGTGCAACGAGCATGTGGCCGTTTTCCAACTCCACACGGAACATTGCGTTGGACAACGCTTCCACGATTGTCCCATCCATTTCTATGGATGATTGTTTTGCCATATTTTATTTCAAGGCCAAAGCCTCTTCAATCCAGTTATGCGTTGATAAAACATCCGCTTTCTCTTTTCTCACAACCAAAGTGTGCTCGTAATGCGCACTTGGCTTGTTGTCAGAAGTCTTAATCGTCCAGCCGTCATTCATCTGACGAATCTGCCGACTCCCCATGTTGATCATTGGCTCAATGGCGATCACCCATCCATCTTGAAGCACCAGACCCGTTCCACGCTTTCCGCAGTTGGCTACTTCAGGCGCTTCATGTAGGTTTTTACCTACGCCGTGTCCGACCAGTTCGCGCACCACTCCGAAACCATTGGCCTCGGCATGCTGCTGCACTGCATACCCGATATCACCTAGGCGATTACCTGCTACTGCCTTTTCAATGGCAAGCTTTAGGCATTCCTTCGTGACATCCAGTAGCTTCTGAACTTCCGGCTTGATTTCCCCTACTCCAAATGTGTAGGCTGAATCTCCCCAGTAGCCGTTTTTCACCACACCGATATCAATGCTCACAATGTCGCCTTCTTCGAGTGGTTTGACGGATGGAATCCCATGTACAACCTGACTATTCAGGCTGGCGCAGATAGAATTCGGGAATCCATTGTGACCCAGAAAACCTGGATAACCCTGATGATCCCGGATGAATTCATCCGCAATGCGATCCAACTCCAGCGTAGTTACTCCGGGTAAAACCCTTGGAGCAAGTTCGGCTAATGTTTTTCCAACAAGTAAAGAACTCTCTCGGATGAGCTCTATCTCATCCTCGGTTTTAACAAGCGGTTTGTTTCCCCCCACACTCATCCTGTGATACCTGTGCTCACTGCTGAAGTGGTTCGTCCGCGCAAACGACCTGACTTCATCAGTCCGTCATAGTGGCGCGACAACAAATGGCTTTCTATCTGTTGCAATAAATCGAGAATTACACCCACTGCAATAAGCAGCGATGTACCTCCGAAGAACTGCGCAAAAAGTTGTGTCTTGGTCAATCCAGCGACCATCATCAGCGAAGGGAGAATTGCGATAAACGCGATGAAAATACCCCCCGGTAATGTGATATTGGAAAGAACGCGGTCAATGAACTCAGCGGTTTCTTTGCCTGGCTTCACACCGGGAACAAAGTTACCATTGCGCTTCAGCTCATCAGCTATTGTATTTGGATTGATCACAATAGCCGTGTAGAAGAACGTGAACAGCACAATCATAGTAAACAATAGCGCATTGTACCCTACACCTTGAATATCTGTAAGGCTTGCGAGAATGGCGTTGTCGCGGAATGGCTCCAGATTTTGGAGATACAGCGGCACAAACATGATCGCCTGAGCGAAGATGATCGGCATTACACCGGCTGAGTTCACACGCAGTGGAATAAACGAGCGCGCGCCTTCACCTTGGGGAAGATGTCCACCCGCTGCATTGAGTCGGGCCATCTGCACGGGAATCCGGCGAACGGCCTGTACAATGGCCACAGTAACCCCAATAATGATGACAAACAGAGCAAGTTCGATCAGGAAGAAGAAAGCCGACTGAGTCGTTGCTTCAGCATAGAATCCACGCGGAATGTCCGAGAGAATACCAATCATGATGAGCAATGACACTCCATTTCCGATACCCTTATCAGTGATCTTCTCACCGAGCCACATCACGAAGAGAGTACTTGCGATCAGGATAATCACTGTGCCAGCCGTCCAGAAGAAATCTGCTGGGTGGGCATTGTCAGGAATATACTGTGCAATATATCCAGGAGCCTGCACCAGAACCATCAAGATGGTCAGGTAGCGGGTGTACTGGTTAATTTTCTTCCTTCCACTTTCACCTTCGCGCTGCATCTTGGTGATTGCAGGAACTGCAAGTCCAAGAAGCTGAACGATAATGGAGGCAGAGATGTATGGCATTACACCCAAAGCGAAAATGGAGGCTCTGCTGAAAGCTCCTCCGGTAAACAGACCGAGAAAACCTACGAGTCCGCCTTGAGTGCCGGTGTCCAGTTTAGAACTGTCCACGCCAGGAAGCACGATGAACGAACCGATCCGAAAAACAAGCAGGAGGAGAAGGGTATAACCGATCCTCTTCCGAAGTTCTTCGTGATGCCAGATATTCCGTATTTTACTAATGAAATCCTTCATAAATAATGCTTAGAGGGTAGTAACAATTCCTCCCAATTTTTCAATCGCTTCTTTCGCTTTAGCTGAAAAGCCATGTGCGGTAACGTTCAGTTTTCCTTTCAGTTCACCACGTCCCAGGATCTTTACAAGTTCCTTTTTCGAGCAGATTCCGTTTTCAACCAAAGTGGCGTGGGTCACTTCGGTTAGGTTGTACTTCTCGATAAGTAACTGAAGCGTATCCAAGTTGATTCCTTTATAATCAACGCGGTTGATATTCTTGAATCCGAATTTTGGCAAGCGACGTTGAAGAGGCATTTGCCCACCTTCAAAACCGATTTTGCGCTTGTTACCTGAACGAGATCCGGCACCTTTGTGTCCACGCGTTGAAGTTCCGCCGTGACCTGATCCTTCACCACGTCCGATACGTTTGCGGTCTTTAACCGAGCCTTTTGCGGGCTTAAGTGTATTGAGTTTCATGATTGCTCCCGGTTAGTCGTTCTTATTTGTATTCCACTTTAACCAAATGCTTCACGGCTTCGATCATACCCTTAATATTCGGGCTGAGTTCCTGCTCTACTGGCACATTTAGTTTTTTAATTCCCAGGGCCTGAATAGTAGCCTTCTGACGCTTTGGCTGGTCGATGGCACTGCGCACCTGAGTTATAATTACCTTTCCCATTGTTCTCGGGGTTTATCCGTTATATACTTTATTCAAATCGATGCCTCGTGTGCGAGCGATATCCTGAGCGCTTCTCAATTGCATGAGAGCATCTAGAGTCGCTTTCACAACGTTGTGCGGGTTTGAAGAGCCTTTCGACTTCGCGAGAACGTCGGTGACACCTGCAGACTCGAGGACGGCGCGCATTGCACCACCTGCGATAACGCCGGTACCATGTGAGGCTGGCTTCAGGAATACGCGGGCACCGCCGAATTTTCCGTTTTGTTCGTGAGGGATCGTTCCTTTGCGGATCGGCACTTTCACAAGATTCTTTTTCGCGTCTTCGATTGCCTTGTTCACGGCTTCGGATACTTCCTTGGATTTACCAAGGCCATGTCCTACTACACCGTTTTCATTACCTACCACCACGATGGCGGCAAATCCGAACGTACGTCCTCCCTTGGTCACCTTGGTAACCCGGTTAACCGCGACCAAACGGTCTTTCAATTCTGTTTCGCTTGAGCGAACTGGTTTTACGTCTGCCATTTTATTCATCAGAATTTAAGGCCGGCCTCACGAGCTGCTTCGGCCAGGGATTTAACACGTCCATGATACAGGTAACCGCCACGGTCGAAGATCACTTCTTCAATGCCTGCTGCTTTCGCTGCTTCAGCGATGCTGCGACCAACGATTTTAGCTTGGTCTACCTTTGCAATGCTCTGCGCTTCTTTCATCAGTGATGAAGAAACAGACACGAGTGTCTTACCCACAGAATCATCAATGATCTGGGCGTAGATCTGTTTGTTGCTGCGGAATACTGACAGGCGCGGACGCTGGGCAGTACCCTTGGCTTTTGCCCGTATGCGGGTGCGAATTTTTGCTCTGCGAGCTGATTTGCTGAATGCCATTGTTACCAGTTATTATTTAGCTGCGGACTTGCCTGCTTTCTTGCGAACAAACTCGCCAGTATAACGAACACCTTTTCCTTTGTACGGCTCAGGAGAGCGCAGTGAGCGGATTTTGGCCGCCACTTGTCCTACGAGCTGCTTATCATGCGACTCCAAAAGGATTGAAGGGTTCTCTCCTTTCTCTGCCTTCGAGGTCACTTTCACTTCAGTTGGAAGTTCAAACACAATCGGGTGAGAGAAACCGAGTGACAATTCGATCTGCTGACCGGCTGTCTTGGCACGGTAACCCACACCAATCATGGTGAGTTCACGCTTCCATCCTTCACTTACGCCAATGATCATGTTGTTGATCAGTGAGCGGTACAAACCGTGCTTGGAGCGCGCATCGCGGTGATCACTAGTGCGTGAAAGCGTGATTTCTCCGTTTTCAATCGCCACTGTAATCAGCGGATCGATCTCCTGAGTAAGCTGGCCTTTAGGTCCCTTTACAGAAACTATCCGCTTATCAACAGAGACTTCCACTCCGCTGATGATTTTAATCGGTGATTTACCTATTCGTGACATGAGTCAAATGCTTTTTCTAGTTCTTAATACACAAGGCACAATACCTCTCCACCTACATTTTCGCGACGAGCGATCTTGTCTGTCATCACGCCTTTCGATGTAGAAAGAACAGCGATACCAAGACCGTTGAGTACACGTGGCAGGTCATCGCTGCCAGTATATTTCCGGTGACCCGGCGAAGACACACGCTCAATGCGAGTGATCGCAGGAGATTTTGTCTTCGGGTTGTACTTGAGGGCGATTTTAATCGTACCCGGAGTTCCTTCCTCGAACTTGTAATTCAGGATATAGCCTGAGTCGTGAAGGATCTTGGTGATTTCCTTCTTCAGGTTGGAGGCCGGGATCTCCACCACTTTATGCCGCGCCATTTGGGCGTTACGGATACGGGTGAGGTAGTCTGCTATCGGGTCGGTATACATTTCCGTTCTTTTCTTAATTGATTAAACTTACCAGCTCGCCTTCTTAACGCCTGGAATTCTTCCGTCCAGTGCGAGTTCACGGAACTGATTGCGGCACAGTCCGAACTGACGCATGTAACCGCGTGGACGTCCGGTGAGTTGGCAACGGTTGTGAAGACGAACTTTGCTGCTGTTCTTTGGCAACTTCTGGAGGGCATCCCAGTCACCAGCTGCCTTTAGCTCTGCACGCTTCTTTTCGAATTTGATCACCATCGCTTGGCGCTTGCGCTCGCGGGCTTTCATTGACTCCTTAGCCATGATCTTTTGCTGTCTTTTATTTAGTAAATGGGAATCCGAATGCTTCAAGAAGAGCTTTCGCTTCTTCATTATTCTTCGCGGTAGTCACCAGTGTGATATCCATACCGTTGATGTGCTTTATTTTATCCAAATCAATTTCAGGGAAGATGATCTGCTCTTTCACACCAAAGGTGAAGTTTCCACGGCCGTCGAAACCACTTGACCTCACTCCGCGGAAGTCGCGGGTACGTGGCAGTGCAACTGAGATCAGACGATCGAGAAATTCGTACATCTTGTCTCCGCGCAGGGTAACACGCGCTCCTACGGGAACTCCTTTACGGAGTTTGAAGTTGGAAATGTCCTTGGTGGCCATAGTAGGAACTGCCTTCTGACCAGTGATCAGTGTCAATTCTTCTATTGCTGCGTCAACCATCTTCTTGTCGGCGGTCGCTTTACCCACTCCCTGATTCAGGCAGATCTTGGTAATACGCGGCACCTGCATCGAAGATGAGTATTCGAAGCGTGTCTGAAGGGTAGGTATTACTTCCCCTTTGTATTTGTTTCTTAGTCTTGGTTCGTAACTCATTTCAGTGCCTCCCCTGATTTTTTAGAATAGCGCTCGAGCTTGCCTTCACTTCCTGTGCGACGGCCGATGCGAGTCGTATTTCCTTTTGCATCTACCACCATCACGTTACTAATGTGAAGGGTGGCTTCTTTTTTCTCGATACCGCCTTGTGGGTTTTGAGCAGAAGGTTTACGGTGTTTAGTCACCATGTTAACTCCTTCCACCAACACACGGTCGGTTTTGCGATCGACCTCGGTCACTCGGCCTTGCTTGCCTTTGTGTTCACCGCTTATTACGGCAACCAGATCATTTTTCTTTATTTTGAGTCGCTTGAACATCTTGTTGATTGTTAAAGTGCCATTAAATCACCTCAGGTGCGAGAGAAACAATTTTCATGTAGTCCTTTTCGCGAAGTTCTCTTGCTACTGGACCGAAAATACGGGTCCCGCGCATTTCGCCCTGGGCGTTGAGGAGAACAACCGCATTGTCATCGAAGCGGATATAGCTTCCGTCTTGGCGGCGAACTTCCTTCGCTGTCCGAACGATTACCGCTTTGGACACGATTCCCTTCTTCACGTTGCCTCCTGGGAGGGCGTCTTTCACGCTCACAACGATCTGATCGCCGAGTGAGGCGTAACGGCGTCTTGTTCCGCCGAGCACACGGATGCACAGCACTTCGCGTGCACCGCTGTTATCTGCTACTCTGAGTCTTGACTCTGTCTGTATCATAGCTCCTTTGTGTTATGCGGCTTACTTCGCCTTTTCTATAATTTCCACCATTCTCCAGCGCTTCAGTTTGCTGAGCGGGCGGGTTTCCATGATGCGCACTTTGTCGCCTATACCGCACTCGCCTTTCTCGTCGTGCGCCATAAAACTTGTCGTGTGCTTCACGAACTTTCCATATTTCGGGTGCATCACCTTCGTTTCGACGGTGACTAAGATGGACTTATCCATTTTGTTGGATGAGACCACCCCGATTCGTTCTTTTCGCAGATTCCTTTCCATCCCCGCGTTATTTACTGTTGTTCATTTTTTCCTTAAGTACTGTGACCATCCTAGCGATCTCACGGCGCTTGGTGCGCAGGGTCATCGGATTTTCGGTACCGGCAATGTGGTGGCTGAATTTCAGCTTAGACAAAGCCTCTGTTTGCTCGCGAATCTGATCTTTCAGATCGATGTCGGTCATATTTCTGTAATCTGCAGCTTTCATGGCCAATGAGGTTATTCGGTATAATCTGTGCGAACGATAAATTTCGTGCGGCAAGGCAATTTTTGAGCAGCCAAACGGAGAGCTTCTTTCGCGGTGGCGAGTGGTACTCCTTCCGCTTCGAAAAGAATGCGGCCTGGCTTAATCACTGCTACCCAATGGTCAGGAGCTCCTTTACCTTTACCCATCCTCACTTCGGCTGGCTTGGAGGTGATTGGTTTGTCAGGGAAAATGCGAATCCACACTTTACCTTCTCGTTTCATGAAGCGCGTGAGCGCCACACGAGCGGCCTCCAGTTGGCGGGAGGTGATAAACCCTTCGTCGAGCGTTTTGATCGCGAAGCTTCCGAAGGCAAGCTGAGAGCCGCGGTAGGCGATCCCCTTGATTTTCCCTTTCTGCTGTTTTCTGTATTTAGTCCGTTTCGGCTGTAACATCTCTTCTTTCTTTAACTATGATTCATTTTAGCGACGATCACGACGATCTCCGCCTCCACCTCCACCTCCACCACGACGATCTCCACCGCCGCCTCCACCGCGACGCTCACCACCTGGTGCACCGCCTGTGCGCTTCTGCTGGGTTGCTATTCCAAAGTTTGGAGCGAGGTCACGCTTGCCATAAACTTCTCCACGGCAAATCCATACTTTCACTCCGATTCGCCCATAAGCTGTGTGAGCCTCTCCCTGATGATAATCAATATCCGCACGAAGTGTATGCAATGGAGTACGACCTTCCTTGTATGTTTCAGAACGAGCGATTTCGGCTCCGTTTACACGACCTGAAATAGTCACCTTAATTCCTTCAGCGCCCATTCTCATGGCAGACTGAATGGACATCTTCGTAGCGCGACGGAAAGAAATACGTCCTTCGATCTGACGGCAGATACCATCCGCAACGAGGCGAGCATCAATTTCCGGACGCTTGATCTCAAAAATGTTGATCTGAACGTCCTTACCGGTGAGCTTTTTCAACTCTTCTTTCAACTTGTCCACTTCTGAACCAGCCTTTCCGATGATGACTCCTGGGCGAGCTGTATTGATGGTGATTGTCACCAACTTCAGCGTACGCTCGATCACAATTTTAGATACCGACGCCTTCTTGAGACGGGCCATCAGGTACTTACGGATTTTATCGTCTTCAACGATCTTGTCCGCGTAGCTGTTACCACCGTACCAGTTGCTGTCCCATCCCTTGATGAAACCGAGCCTGAGGCCTATCGGGTTACATTTCTGTCCCATTCCTTCGTCTTCGTTTATTATTTTTTATCAAGAATGATTGTCACGTGGTTGCTTCGCTTAGCGATGCGGTGAGCACGACCTTGAGGGGCTGGGCTGATCCGCTTCAGTGTGCGAGCTACGTCTACTCTGATCTCTTTCACCACGACATTTGAAGTAGTGATATCTTCTCCGGTGTTCTTCGCCTGCCAGTTGGCAATCGCTGAACGAAGCAGTTTTTCCAGAGGCGTTGCAGAGTGGTTCGGGATGAACTTCAGCATATGCAGGGCCTTTACCACTTCCTTGCCGCGGATCACATCAGCGACCAAGCGCATTTTCCGTGGCGAAGTCGGGTAATCATTGAGCTGAGCGATCGCGGTAGTTTTCCGCTCCTCTTTCAGCTTATCGGCCATTTCTTTTTTACGAGCTCCCATTGTTGCTTATTCTTTTGTAGGGCTAATGATCCTTATTTGCGGTTACCTGAGTGTCCGCGGAATGTACGGGTAGGAGAAAACTCACCGAGTTTGTGCCCTACCATGTTTTCCGTGACGTACACTGGAATGAATTGTTTGCCATTATGCACTGCGATGGTCAGTCCAACGAACTCAGGCGTAATTGTAGATGCCCGACTCCAGGTTTTGATCACATTCTTGCGTGCTGCAGCTTGTGACTCTTCGACACGTTGCTGCAACTTATAGTGCACGAACGGGGGTTTTTTCAGCGACCTTGCCATGTTCTAATCCCTTATTTCTTTCTGCGTTCAATGATCATTTTGGTCGACGCTTTTTTAGGCTGGCGCGTCTTGTAACCTTTCGCCGGAGTGCCCTTGCGACTGCGTGGGTGACCTCCTGACTGGCGACCTTCACCACCACCCATTGGGTGATCGACAGGGTTCATAGCCACACCACGTACACGTGGACGACGTCCGAGCCAGCGGCTGCGACCTGCTTTACCAGAGCGCACCAGGTTATGTTCCCCATTTGAAACAACTCCGATCGTTGCGATGCAATCAGCCAACACTTTGCGTGTTTCGCCTGAAGGAAGCGTGATCACCGCATGCTTGCCATCACGGGCAGAAAGCTGTGCGAAAGATCCCGCGCTGCGGGCGAGAGCACCGCCACGGCCTGGCTGCATCTCGATGTTGTGAATCACAGTTCCCAGTGGGATATCCTTCAAGAAGAGGGCGTTTCCGATTTCCGGACCTGCCTTGCTTCCGCTCAGAAGAACTTGGCCTACAGCCAATCCCTGCGGAGAGATGATATATCTCTTCTCACCATCTGCATATTCCACGAGAGCAATGCGCGCCGAGCGGTTCGGATCATACTCAATGGTCAACACATTAGCTGTGATGTCATGCTTGTTGCGCTTGAAGTCGATGAGACGATAGTTGCGTTTGTGTCCGCCACCAATCATACGCATCGTGCGCTTACCCTGATTATTCCGTCCCCCTGTTTTCTTCAGAGGTACAGTCAGTTTCTTGTACGGCTTGTCGGTAGTCAACTCCTCAAACGTGAGTGCTACTTTGAAGCGTGTTCCCGGAGTAACCGGATTTAGTTTCTTAATGCCCATCTTCCGTTTCTCCCGTTAAATGTTGGCGTAAAAATCGATTGCGTCACCTGACTGGAGGGAAACAAGAGCTTTCTTGTAGCCCGCTCCGCGTCCGGTAATGGCACCGGTCTTTGTATAGCGTGATTTCTTCTTTCCGTCGTAGCGGAGCGTGTTCACTTTGGTTACAGTCACACCGTAAACTTTCTCGACTGCCTTCTTGATTTCAATCTTGTTGGCATTCTTGTCCACGATGAATCCGTACTTACCCAACTTTTCCTGCTGGGAGGTCATCTTTTCCGTAACTAGTGGTCTGATCAGGATGTCATTCATGGCGCTTACTTTTTCAGAATTTCTGTGACTACTTCGTGCGCATTTCCTACGAACACCACATTGTGGCTGTTCATGATATCATAGGTATTCACCAGGCTTGCAATCTGAACTCGTGCTCCCTGCACATTTCGTGAAGAGAGGTAGATTCCATCGTTGCGCTCAGGGATCAACACCAGCGTCTTCTTATCAGCCAGATTCAGGCTATTGATTACACCGATAAAGTCCTTCGTGCGTGGCTTATCAAAACTCATTGAGTCGATCACCACAATTCCGTTCTCTTTCGCTTTGTAGGCGAAGGCAGATGCGCGGGCCAAACGCTGAGTGTTCTTATTCACTTTGATATCGTATGTGCGTGGACGCGGGCCGAACGTGCTACCTCCTTGACGGAAGAGTGGGTTCTTGATGCTTCCTTTACGTGATCCACCAGTACCTTTCTGCTTGTGCAGTTTACGGGTTGATCCACTTACTTCACCGCGGTGTTTTGTTTTGTGCGTACCTGTGCGCTGGGCAGCGAGGTAACGCTTTACGTCGAGATAGATGGCGTGATCGTTCGGCTCGATTGCGAAAACCGAATCGTCGAGGGTAACCTTCTTACCAGTCTTCTGACCTTGTGTATTCAGTACTTCCAGTTGCATGTTACTTGACGATATAAACGGTTGAACCATTGAATCCCGGTATTGCACCTGTCACGAGGATCAGGTTCTCTTCCGGCAATATTTTCACGATTGACAGGTTTTGGACGGTCCTGCGTGCGCCGCCATCACGACCTGCCATGCGCATTCCTGGGAATACACGGCTTGGGTCAGAGGAGGCTCCGAGTGAACCGGGTGCGCGAAGACGGTTGTGCTGACCGTGGGTCGCTTCCCCTACTCCACTAAATCCGTGGCGCTTTACAACGCCCTGGAAACCCTTTCCTTTGGTGGTACCGATCACGTCTACCAACTCGCCCTCCGTAAAGAGGTCGGTAATCGACACGGTATCTCCTGCTTTCAACTCGCCTTCAAACTCTTTGAACTCTGCAACAAAGCGCTTCGGTGTAGTACCGGCTTTCTTGAAGTGCCCACGCAGAGGGCGTGTTGTGTTTTTCTCTTTCTTCTCACCAAAGGCGAGTTGAACGGCTGTGTAGCCGTCCTTTTCGGTAGTCCTGACTTGCGTCACTACACATGGACCAGCTTCTATCACTGTGCATGGGATGTTCTTCCCAGCGGCACTGTAGACGCTAGTCATACCGACTTTCTTTCCGATAATTCCTGGCATGTGTCTTAGTTTGTTGTATTACACTTTAATTTCTACTTCTACTCCGCTAGGCAGCTCGAGCTTCATCAACGCATCCACCGTCTTGGACGATGAGCTGTAGATGTCGAGCAGGCGCTTATACGAACTGAGTTCGAACTGCTCCCGTGCCTTCTTGTTAACGTGCGGCGAACGCAACACGGTGTAAATTCTTTTGTGGGTTGGCAGCGGAATTGGACCGTTGACAATTGCCCCGGTGGATTTCACCGTTTTTACAATCTTCTCTGCGGACTTGTCCACCAGATTGTGATCGTAGGATTTGAGTTTTATGCGAATCTTCTGAGCCATCTACTGGGTTATAATTAGGCGTTGGCTTTTCCTTTCACTTTAGCAATTACGGTCTCCTGAACGTTGTTAGGCGCTGGAGCGAAATTGTTGAATTCCATTGTTGACGTAGCACGTCCGGAAGTAATAGTGCGCAGGTCGGTCACATAACCGAACATCTCGGACAGTGGCACTTTAGCGAGAATTACTGTAGAACCTGCGCGCTCACTGGTACCTTCGATCATACCGCGGCGCTTGTTCAGGTCACCGATCACATCACCCATGTTCTCCGCTGGTGTGAGTACTTCGAGTTTCATGATTGGCTCGAGGATGATTGGACGACACTTCGGTGCAGACTCACGGAAGGCAAGCTTCGCGCAGAGCTCGAACGAGAGAGCATCCGAGTCAACCGCATGGAATGAACCATCGTTGAGCTCTACTTTCATCGTATCGATGTTGTATCCGGCCAACACCCCATTATTCATCGCTTCTTTGAAGCCCTTCTCAATCGAAGGAATGAATTCACGTGGGATGTTACCGCCTTTGATATTGTTCACAAACACCAGACCTGCTTTTTCTGGATCGATGTTCGGACCAATGTTAAACTGAATATCCGCAAATTTACCGCGACCACCAGTCTGCTTCTTGTATACTTCACGGTGGTTGGTAGCTTGAGTAATAGCTTCTTTGTAGGTAACCTGAGGTGCGCCCTGATTACATTCTACCTTAAACTCGCGACGCAGACGGTCTATGATAATCTCGAGGTGCAATTCACCCATACCAGAGATAACGGTCTGACCGGTTTCGTCATCCGTGTGAACACGGAAAGTTGGATCCTCTTCAGCGAGTTTGGCGAGAGCCATACCCAACTTGTCAGAGTCTGTTTGAGTCTTTGGCTCAACGGCGAGACCGATAACGGGCTCAGGGAAGTTCATTGACTCGAGAACGATCGGGTGCTTTTCATCGCACAGTGTATCGCCCGTTTTGATATCCTTAAATCCGACAACCGCACCGATATCACCGGCACCGAGATGGTCGATTGGATTCTGCTTGTTTGCGTGCATTTGGAAAATCCGAGAGATACGCTCTTTGTTTCCGCTGCGTGAGTTCAATACGTATGAACCTGCATTCAGCATGCCTGAGTATACACGTGTGAATGCGAGACGTCCTACGAATGGGTCGGTTGCAATTTTGAATGCAAGACCTGCGAATGGTTCTTTGTAATCTGGCTTGCGTGAGAGCTCTTCGCCAGTATCAGGATGAGTACCAGTAATATTTTCCTTATCAAGCGGGCTTGGCATCAATTCCATTACAAGGTCAAGCATAGTCTGCACACCCTTGTTCTTGAATGATGAACCGCACACCATAGGAACGATTTTGTGATCGAGACACGCCTGGCGAAGTGCGTCGAGTATCTCACGCTCTGTAATAGAGCTTGGATCGTCGAAAAACTTCATCATCAAGTTATCATCGTACTCAGAGACAGCTTCGAGAAGCTTCTCGCGGTATTCTGTAGCCTCATCGATCATATCTGCAGGAATGTCTATAACCTCGTAAGTCATTCCCTTGTCATCCTCGTTCCAGATCATTCCACGGAAGTTGATCAAGTCAACCACACCTTGGAAATTATCTTCTGCACCGATTGGGAGCTGCAGTGGAACTGCGTTACTTCCGAGCATTTGCTTTACTTGTTTGCAAACGTTCAAGAAATCAGCACCCTGACGATCCATTTTATTTACGAAGCCGATACGGGCAACGTTATAATTGTTGGCGAGACGCCAGTTGGTCTCAGACTGCGGCTCTACGCCATCTACGGCGCTGAACAAGAACACGAGGCCATCGAGTACACGCAGTGAGCGGTTTACCTCAACGGTAAAGTCCACGTGACCAGGAGTGTCGATAATATTGATATGATACTTATCTCCGCGGTATTGCCAGAATACAGTCGTTGCCGCTGAGGTGATTGTGATTCCGCGCTCCTGTTCCTGAACCATCCAGTCCATCGTAGCAGCACCTTCGTGCACTTCACCGATTTTGTGGTTAACCCCGGAATAATAAAGAATACGCTCAGTAGTAGTCGTCTTGCCCGCGTCGATGTGGGCGGCGATACCGATGTTGCGTGTATATTTAAGATCGCGTGACATGTATACTATTCTGTTCTTTTTGAATTAGAAGCGGAAGTGAGAAAACGCTTTGTTGGCTTCGGCCATACGGTGAGTATCTTCCTTCTTTTTAAATGCGGCTCCTTCGCCTTTGCTTGCTGCGATAATTTCGTTCGCCAGTTTGTCTGCCATGCTCTTCTCGTTGCGGCGACGTGAGTAGTTGATCAACCACTTCATTGCCATTGAGTTTTTGCGGTCGTCACGTATAGGTGATGGAATCTGGAACGTAGCTCCACCTACGCGGCGGCTGCGAACTTCAACGGCAGGAGTGACATTCTCAACTGCTTTTCTCCACACTTCGATTCCCTCTTCTTGAGTCTTGGTAGACACCTTCTCGATAGCATCGTAGAATATGGTGAAGGCAGTACCTTTTTTACCCTGAAGCATGATGTTGTTGACGAATTTCGTCACCATCACGTCATTAAACTTCGGATCTGGCAGGGTGGCAATCTTTTTGGCCTTTCTTCTTCTCATTGTCTTTTATTGAAAAGCGATTACTTTTTCTTTTTAGCTGCGGCTGCCGGAGCGGCTCCTGGTTTCGGACGCTCCGTACCATATTTCGAACGACGCTGGCCACGACCACTTACACCTGCTGTGTCAAGCGCTCCCCGTACGATGTGGTAACGAACACCCGGAAGGTCTTTCACACGACCACCACGAACCAGCACGATGCTGTGCTCCTGAAGGTTGTGTCCTTCACCGCCGATATAGGCGATAATTTCAAAACCATTCGTGAGACGAACCTTGGCTACCTTGCGGAGTGCGGAGTTCGGCTTCTTAGGAGTTGTCGTGTACACTTTAGTGCATACGCCTCTCCGCTGTGGACAAGAGGTCAGAGCAGCAGACTTACTTCTGTAGGTCTTGTCCTGGCGTCCCTTGCGTATCAGTTGTTGAACAGTTGGCATGTGTGTCTTAAGTTCCTTTTTATCATTGTTTTCGGCACAACTTACCCCGGCCGAAAAATCGGGCTGCAAATGTACACCGCTATTTCACTTGCGCAAGAGTCTGGACACTTTTCTTTTAAAAAAAAGCATTTTATTCCAAAATAGCTGATTTTACTGGCCATTCAGAAGATACTAACTGTGTTACTCACACCCTCAACTCCGTGGGCCCTCTCTATTCATTGGCCCAAATCAACCTCTTTTTCGGCCAAAATCAAGCACTTCCGATTCCCCTAAAACCCTCATAATGATACTTTCTAATATCAATATTCCGCAATTATGCATTTATTGATCTATTTTTACATCATTAATAGAAAAAGGGACAAATGAACCCATCTACTTAATGATATATTCGAACATCATTAAAGAACTATATTCGTATTTATGATACCAACAAACACCATTACGAATTGGTATGGATTGAGCGATCCTGCAGTGGTGGGCGAAATTGGAAGCGCCATTCGACGGATGCGACTTCAAGCCAACCTCACCCAGCAAGATCTCGCCAGTAAAGCTGGCATCGACCGACTTACCCTCGGGAAATTTGAAAATGGAAGCTCCTCTAATATGCTGACGTTCATTCAAATTCTTCGGGCACTCGGACAGCTTGAAGCCTTGTCTGCCTTCGAAGATCAGCCAGTCACCAGCCCTTTACAAGCCGCTCGCCTCCAAGGAAAGCCCCGCCAGCGGGCAAGCGGTAAACGTTCTACTTCCGCATAATGGTAAGTGTAGTCAAACTTTGGAATCAGGTGGTTGGAGCCGTGCTCTGGGATGCGGAATGGGAAATCGCGTCCTTCGAATTTGATCCGTCATTCGTAATCAGCGGTCTCAATCTGGCTCCGCTGACTATGCCGCTACGAGAGCTTCAGGAAGGAAGACGACTATACTCCTTTCAACAATTGCCTAAGGAAACTTTTCGAGGGCTGCCCGGACTTCTTGCCGGCTCAGTGCCGGAAGGATTCGCCGCACGCATTCAGGATACTTGGCTGGCCCGAAGTGGAAGAAATCACAAAGAGGTAAATCCGGTAGAACGCCTTTGCATGGTCGGCCGCCGTGGAATGGGGGCACTGGAATTTGAACCGACTCGCTATCCCGGCGACAATCGCTCCGGAATTGTTTTTTTAGAAGAAATCGAACAACTCGCTACAGAAGCGCTCATGCCAACACAGCCCGTTGGACGAGCCCAAGCCGCTGCGCTGGAAGATATAGTGCGGGTGAGCACTTCGGCCGGAGGTGCCCGCGCGAAAGCTCTTCTCGCCTTCAACCCTGAAACGGGCGAAGTGCGCTCCGGGCAAACCGACGCCCCTGAAGAATTCCAACACTGGATGATCAAATTCGATGGCATCACCAATCGTCTGCTCGGAGATCCCAGAGGCTACGGTCGCATAGAATATGCCTACTACCTCATGGCTTATAATGCAGGAATCGAAATCAGCGAAAGCACTCTGCTCGAAGAAAATGACCGAGCGCACTTTCTGACCCGCCGTTTTGATCGCATTAATGGAAACGAAAAAGTACATGTGCTTTCCTTGTGTCATATGGCCCATATGGATTACCTCGACCCTACCGCATGGTCGTATGAATAAGCCTTTGAAGTAATGCGTCTCTTGCGTTTACCCTATACAGATCAAAAACAATTCTATGCCCGAATGGTATTCAATGCGCTTGCCCGCAACTATTCTGATCACACGGGAAACATTTCTTTTCTGATGGGTAAAGACGGACAATGGCAACTGGCTCCGGCCTACGACCTCACCTACTCCTGGCAGCCCGACAATCGATTCACACGCGGCCACCAACTTTCAATCAACACCAAACGAGAGGATATTACGCGGGAAGATTTGCTGCAAGTAGCGAAAGCCATGAACATTAAAAAGCCTTCACACATTCTCGAAGAAATTCAAGAATCGATGGGCCGCTGGCCGGAATACGCAGATATGGCCAAAATGCCATCCGCACAGATGAGTGTGATCCGAAAAAACTTTATTCAACTCTAACCACTGCACTTTTTTCAAAGAACTGAACGTATCTGATTCATTCTGCATACCCACAACCAGCGCTCATCCTTAAATGTCATCATCTCGATTGGATATAATCCTATGTCTATGGCTGCTCAGCGCATCATATGCTCTCGCTCAAGGTGGATGTCTTGAATACAACCTTCGCGTTTATTCGCTGCAATTGAACATTCCTGAGGAATTGAAACTCAATGAACAGATTCAGGTGTTTTTAGTCAACGAGGATTCGGCATTTTTTCACCACGAATCTGCTAGTATTTCTGACAACCGCTCAACAAGCAAAACGCCCATTCAATTTTTTCTCAATACCGCGCGTAACAACGAACGGTGGGGATTCACCCCCTATTC
>Ga0105049_10000089_pt1 | contig 83634 bp, 52 predicted proteins | sample MAT06_FD_78087 | JGI IMG/M metagenome (GOLD analysis project Ga0105049, IMG submission 78087) | Freshwater microbial communities from Lake Fryxell liftoff mats and glacier meltwater in Antarctica - MAT-06 | ecosystem: Environmental > Aquatic > Freshwater > Ice > Liftoff microbial mat | place...
GCCTTCGCGTCTGCGGCGGCCTTCGCGTCTGCGACTGCCTTCGCGTCTGCGACTGCCTTCGCGTCTGCGGCGGCCTTCGCGTCTGCGACTGCCTTCGCGTCTGCGACTGTCTTCGCGTCTGCGACTGCCTTCGCGTCTGCGGCGGCCTTCGCGTCTGCGGCGGCCTTCGCGTCTGCCTCGGCTTTGGCGGCTGTGATCGCCTTTTCCTGGGCGATCGCGTTCGTCCGCGCAGCCTCTGCTTGCCGCTTTGCGTCGGCCGCGACCCGCGCTGCATTGGCCTCGCGTGCGAGCTCGGCTGCACTCGGACCGGTCGTCAGGGGAGCGGGCCGCTCACGTCGGACTGTCTCCACGCGGGCTCCGTCGCTTGGCGACGCGTTGGCTCCGTCGCTTGGCGACGCGTTGGCTGTCGACTCCGTACGCGCCAGCCCAGCCCCGCGGGGCGTCTCACCCCCCCGGCCGACGGTCGCGATGATCGGCCACGCACACAACGCGACCAGCGCCGCCAGCGCGATCCACGGCCACACGTTGCGATTCTTGGCATCGATGCGGCGCGACAGCGGCACCACCTGCGCGAGGAACGGCTGCGTGCGCGCCTCGACCCGTGGTCGACCCGCCTCGCGCGTCACGAGCGGCGGCGGCACGTCGTCCAGCGTTGCAAATGCAGCTGGTCGGGTCGACACGATCTCGGGCTGGGGCACCGGCAGCGGCGTGTTGTCGACCGGCCACGCGGCCGGCCCACGGCAGGCGCCTTCGAACGCTACGCGCGCGGCCGTCGCGCCATCGGGGCGATTCCACGGTTTCTTCACGAGGCAGTGAAGGATCAGCTCGACCAGCGGCCCTTCCATCACGACCCCGTTGACCGTCGGCTGCTCCGGATCGCGCGTGAGGTGCGCCACCAGCCGGTCGGCGGGCGTCGGTTCGTCGAACACTGGCTTGCCGGTGAGCGACTCATAAAGGATGGCACCGACCGAATAGATGTCGGCCTGGCGCGTGACGAGCTTGTCCCGCGCCAGCTCGGGAGCGCCATACGCGAGGCCGTGCGGCAGTGGCACATCTTCGCCCTCGGGGCGCGACATGCGCAGGAGGTCGTAGAGCCCGAGCCGATCGACGACCACGCGGTCGTCCGTCGGCACCACGATTCGTTCCGGAGAGAGGTCATGATGCGCGACGCCCGCCGCGTGCGCCGCCTCGAGCCCCGCGAACAAGGTGTGTCCCATAGCGGCCGTGCGCGCCGCCGCGATCGGTCCGACCTTCAGCTTGTCGGCCAGCGTCGGACCACTCACGCGCTCGGCGATGATCACCAGGTCACCGCGCTCCGTCGTGCCGGTGGCGAGCACCGATACGAGCGCCGGGTGGCGCACCGACTCGAGCGTGCGGGCGGCCCGCTGCATGCGGCCGACCACCTCGAGTGGGGTGCCGGCCGGGACTGGAATGATATTGATGTGCACGGGCAGCGCCGTGCGCTCGTCGAGGCCGCCGTAGATCTCGACGGCCCCGTCGAGCCGCAGCAACGCCCCGACCCGGAAGCGCCCGAGCAACTGTGTGCCGAGTATCAGGCCCCGATCGATGAGCAGCGCCTGCGGCACCGTCGACCAGCCATCGACCGGGCACAGCGACTGCGTCGTCACATTGCCACACTGGGGGCAGACTCGTGTCATCTCGTGCATAGCGCGTCCTGGGTGCTGCACGGCGAACTTCATACGCCGAACCAACGGCGTCAAGGTCGCTCTTCGTCCCGCGCCCCTGGTATCGCACGATGTTGCTCAAGTAGCGAGATTCGTGAACGAAGGCCCTCACAAGCAGGGCGGGTCCTGACGCGGACCTCACTTCGTGGGCTTTGCCTTAAAGGTCGGCGTCGTTGAGGCGGCCGCCCGGGCAAAAGACTTCGCGTGGGTGGCATAGAAGTCCGGATCGTACTTCGCGAGGAAGTGGGCCGTGAACTCGCGAGCTCGGGCAGCGAGCTGCTCGCACCGCGGCGTAGCCAGAAAAAGCAGCTGTCGGCCAGCGCACCTTCGCTATAGGTCTTCTTGTTGGCGCCTGAGAAGGCGCGGCAGGTGTTCCAGTAGCCACCGCGGCGGCTGCCACGCTCCTTGTCGAGGCGCGCGAGATCGACCTTCGCAAGATTGCCGGTCTTTGCGAGGTGTGCGAGGGCCAGCGCGAACGTGCGGGTCGAGTGCTTGAACGCCCGATCGTAGATCTCCTGGGCGGTGTGGCCGCACATCGGCTCGCTCGGCAGCGGCAACAGCTCACGCTCGCCCCAGGCGATGGCGGCCGGGTTCAGGCGATAGGGCGAGCCATCGACCGGCGGCAACGACAGGTCGAGACCCGACACGAGTCGGAAGAGGAAGGTCGGCATATCCTCATCACTATCCTCTGGGTAAGTTCCGAGCTTGAACGCGTCGTTGGTCGGCGACAGCATCGTCCAGAAGAAGCCGCTCTGTACGGCGCGCGCCATCTGCGTGTCGTCGACGGGCTCGTACGACTCACCACCCGAGCGGGTCCAGGTGCATTTGGTCGGGTCGGTGTTCGTGGTGCAGTCGACATTCCAGTCGGCGCTCGGCAGGTCGCATGCGTACTTCCACAGCGACGCCTTGACGAGCGGCGGCAGCGCTCGCCCCTCGGCGCCGGGGACGGACGCGACGCCGACCCCGACCAGCGCGGCTGAGGCGCCGAGGATTCCGAGTGCAGACAACGAGGACGCGAGCGGATGATGGTGTGTGCGCATAGGCGATGAGAGACGGGAATGACCGGCGTTTGTCAAAATGGATTCGACACGCGCCGTGGGCGGGTTCTCAGTCAGTTGCGCGCGAGGGCGGGTTCTCAGTTGCGCGCGAGGGCGGGTTCTCAGTTGCGCGCGAGCGAGCCATCACGGGTCGTGTGGTAGGCGTGGCCGTCGAGCGTCAGGGTCGCGCTGCCGTCGGCTGCCAAGATCATGTGGCCGGCAACCGGGACGCGCTCGGAGGTGTTGTCGACACGGCGCTCGACCGTCAGGTCGTAGAAGACCTGGCCGGCGACGGCACGACCCGAGACGGCGTCGATACCGACATCGTCGAAGCTGGCAAGGTAGTCGAGGCGCCAACCGCTCGAGCTCGCTTTGGCGCCGATCGCGGCCGTGGCCTTGGCGCTGCCCGAGAGCACCAGAGTGTCCTGACCGAGGTCGACCAGTGTCCAGTCGGCGTCGAAGTCCGAGGTCTTGCCGGTCCACGTGGCCGCGACGTAGGCCATCGTCGCGTCGTCGCCGCACAGCGCGCCGCGTCCGAGCGCGTCACTGCAGACGGCCGACAGGCTGTACTCGCGGCCGCCGCGCTCGGCCAGCGCGAGCTCGCCCTTGACCTCTCGAAGTCGGCCGGCACGATGCCCTGCGCGAGCTGGGCTGCGCCGCCGAACGCGCTCGCCTGCGTCTCGTCGAGCACGAGCGTGCTCAGCGCGGCCGCGACCTCGTCATAGTCGGCGGCCGACATCGCCGCGGGCGACTCGTCCGAGGCCTGGAAGCAGCCGCCGAGCGCGAGCACGAGCCCGAAGGCGGCGGGGAGGGTCTTGCTCAGGCGGATGTCGGTGTGCTTGCTCATGGGGGCCTCGTCGTGCTGGGTGCGACAGGTACATGAGCGAACGCCGTGCCGCGAGGCGGAGGCGCATGAATGGCCGCTGCGAACGCTGCCTACCGTCCGAGGAAGGACACGTCGGATGTGTCACGGCAGATACTACCGTAGCGTCCCGCGCCTCCGGCTACGGTAGCCGACCGTTGCCGCCGTTAGAGTCGACCGCGGTGACGCACGACCAGCGTTCGCCGCTGGCCCATCTCGATCGGGAGGCCGGCCAGGCGCCAGGCTGGCGCGAGCTCGGGCAGGTCGCGGCGGGACAGGTCGGCGATGATCTGCCATTGGCGCGCATCGAAGGCATCGAGGTGGCGTCGGTTGATGCCGGTCAGTCCGATGCGCACGGCCCCTTCGGCCCAGAGTGCGAGACGCGCATCGGTGGCCAGGCCGGCCTCGCGCACGAGGCGCGCGAGCATGACGCCGCCGATGATACCGCCGTCCGGCATGCAGTCGACCAGGGTGCGTGCGAGCAGCGCGGTGAGGCGCGCCTCGTGCCACGGGAAGGCGTCGCGGTCGGTGTCGTGCTGGATGAATGCTCCCAGCGCGGCCTCGTGCTCGGCGGCAAGCGGACCCTCGTCGCCCGCGAGCGCCCGCGGATCGGCGAACAACGCGGCGAGGCGGGCGGCCCCGGCGACGAGCGGCGAAGGGTCGCGGAACAGGGCCCGGCTCGGGGCACGGCGGGCATAGCGATCGAGGCGACCTATTGCGAGCGCGAGGCTCGCGAGGATGCCTTCGTTGGCGCGGCCGTGTCGGGGTTGCTTCAGTTCGTGGGCGAGGGCGGTGCTCAACGGACCACGCGCCAACGCCTCGGCTTCGGGGAGCAGCGACGCCACGAGCGGCAGTGCCGCGCGAAGACGTGGGTCGATGTCGCTCGCCAGCGGCAGGAGGCGGGGCAGGCGTTCTAGCAGCGTCTGGCGCAGCACGCGCGGGGCCGCATGGGAAGCGATCTCGGCGATATGCGGCAGCGTTCGGTCGATGCCCGTCGCCAAGGTCGCAGCGTGGTCCCCCGCGACCAGATCGGCTATCAAGACGAGCAGGCGATGGCGATCGGGGATCGGTTCCTGGGTGACGAGCTCGGCGAGCAACGGCAGCGCCATCACGCCCTGACCGGTCCACATGCCAAAGCCCGAGATGCGTCGCATCAGCTCGACCCGGGCCGCTTCGCGTTGCGCTGGGTCGGGATGCAGGAAGTGCCCGACGAGCTCTGACGAGCGACGCGCAAGATGCCAGGGCGGGGTCGGACGGCGGGGCGCCGGCGATGCCTCGGGCGCCGGGCAGGGCAGGGAGACCACCGGCCGGACGGCCACCGGCTCGCGCTCGCGCAGCCATGTCGCACGCCACGCACTGAGGAGTCGCAGCCAACCACCGGCGCCCGGTCGCCACGGCAGGTGCATTGCCGCGCCGCCCTTTACGACGCCGAGCACGGAGCGCAGCTCGTCGCCCGCGAGCGCCGCGGTCGGATCACCGGGATCCGGAGCCGCAATGCCGGCCTCCAGATGTCGCCGCCACGCGCTGGCGGTCGCCTCGGGGAAGTGGCCGAGTGCCGAGAGGCCGAGCGCGTGCATCCAATCTGAAAGCGACGCTGGCGGGCTGTCGCCGAATGGAAACGGCTCGCGCGTGCCGGCGCGACAGGCGTGCTCCCACTCGGTCTCGGTCGGGAGTCGCAGCGGGGCGCGCAGGCTCGCGAGCGAGTGCGCGCTGGTGAACCCGACCCGTTGGTTGTCCGCCGCGTCGCCGTAGCCAGGAGCCCGCCCCAACCAGGGCGACGCCGGCGCGCGTGGCACGTCGCCCGCGAATGGCAACGACAGCAGCTCGAGGTTCTCGAGTTGGGTGGCGCTGAGCGGCGACTCGCTCATCAAGAAGGGTGCTACCGGACGCCACACCGTGTTGCCCTGTGCGCCGCGCATGAACGGCACGTGCGCATGTAAGAGGCGCAGGTCCTCGACGTCGGGCGGGCGCTGGCCATCGAGCAGGTCGGGCTCGTCGAACATTGCGAGTTCCTGGTCCGACAGCCCGATCGCGGTCGTGCCACCGGGCACCAGGCACAACAACAATCCCGAGGGCAGGTGCTCGATGCGTAGCCCACCCTGGAGCGACACATGCGCGAACGGGTCGGCGTCGGGACCCAAGCGGTTGCGTGGATCAGGGTCGCCGTAGACCGTCTCGAAGTCAGGTCCGAGGGCTTGCGCCACCGCTTGCAGCACTTCGCGTTGACGTTGTTCGGTCGCACCGAGCCAGGCCCGGATGTCGGTGAGCTCGGGCATGACCCGTGGATCGAGGAGAGGTTCGCTCATGGCGGGCGATGATGCCACATGCGGGCGCGCGCGCGAAGGCGACCTCGCGACCGGCTCGCGCGCGCGTCGTCGTCGTGCGGTTTGGCGAACTCTTCGGGCTGGGATTTCGATCCCACGAACACGCATGTGAGGCTTTTGCCTCAGAGCGCAGCGCGGAATACACTGGCTTTGGTTCCGTCGCGGGACCTTGCTGCAGGGGGTGCCGCCCATGTCTCGACTGCCGATTGCATTCATCATTCTGGGTCAGGTCGCTTGCGGGGACAACCCCGAGCAAGCGTCGACGCCCGATGTCGATGCGGAGGTCGCGGACAGCTCGCGTCCGGATGCACCGACCCCTTGGATCTATCCTGACGACGAGGAGGAGGTGACGCCGTCGCTGCAAGCAGCCGCCTTGCAGGAGGCGGTCGAGGTCGCGATGGCGGCCGCGCTCGAGCTGAAGCCCGAGGTCGTGCTCGAGCTACACGAGCTCCTCTATCCGACGCCCGTCTCGGGCAGCGGCGACGCGACCGGCTGCCCATTCTTCCTCACGTATGACTACGGAACGGCGACCGCTTTCTACTGGCAGGGCGAGTGCACGGCAGGCGACGGCACGATGTTCTCGGGCTACGGGTCGGTCTCGATATATAATGGCTTCGTCAATGAATACGGGACTTTCGATGGCTTCGATGTGACCCTCAGCGGGCGCATCGAGGCGGCCGACGGCACCTTCCTGGAAGGTTCGGGCCAGGCCGGCGCCTACCTCGGCGCAGCGGAAGATCTCACGTCGGTTTCGGCCGTGCTCGATGGGACCTTCCTCGCGGGTGGACCGCGTGCTCCGGTCAGCCCGTGGCTCGATGGCACGCGACGCCCGTCCCTGAGCATCAACGGCTGGGTCTACGTGCCGACGGGCGGTCGCAATGTGACGGTCGCGGGTGGTATCGCCGGGCTCGACTTCCCGGACGGCGTATCGGCTGTGTCGCTCGACAATCTCACGGCGCGGCAGGCGCTTGCGGGGGCATCGTGCGAGCGCGAGTTCGGCGGTGGTGCGGGTGTGCGCGGCGACGACGGCAACTGGTACGATGTCTACTTCGACGGGCCCAGCGATGAGGAAGAGGAGACGCCAGCCGAGCTGTGCGACGGCTGCGGCACGACCTGGTTCCGCGGCAGTGAGCTTGCCCAGACGTGCGTCGACGCACGCCCCTATCTGAAGGAGGCGCGGTGATGCGAGGCGTCCGATTCAGCGTTAGCGTCAGCCTGGCGTTCCTGGGAATGCTGGGTACTCAAAGCATCGGCTGCGACGACGGGGCAGCGACCAAGCCGGATTCCATCGGTGGCGACACCGGTATCTCTATTGAGAGCGACACCGGCCCGGCGCCCGGCTTCACCGAGGTGTTCAGCCCCGGCGTCGACCCAGCGACCGCGCCGAAGCTCTCGCCGGGTGCCGTGTTGCTGCGTCTGTCGCTCGACCTGCGCGGCGTGCGACCGACGCCCGAGGAGTACGCGGCGGTCGAGGCGGACCCCGAGACTGCGATCGCAACGCTGCGCGAGTCGTTCCTGAAGGACCCGCGCTTTGCCTCGCGCGCGCGTGACCTCTACGCGAACGTGACCCGCACGCGCGTCGAAGACTTTCCGATAAGCGCCGAGATGCTCGGTGTCGACCCGGAGGAGCAGGGCCAGCTGTTCGCGTCGATCGGCGAAGAGCCCCTCATGATGTTGGCGCGCATCGTGGAGGAGGATCGTCCACTGACCGAGCTCGTGACCGCCGACTGGACCATGGCGGACGAGCGCCTGGCCGACATCTTCCCGATCGCATGGGTCAGCTCGGCGGGTGGCAATGCCGAAGGTTGGCGCGTCGCGCGCTATACCGATGGGCGACCAGCCGCGGGCTGGCTGTCGACCAACGCGCTCTGGTGGCGCTACCTCTCCGACGGCGTGAACTACGGGCGTGGTCGCGCCAACGCGGTCGCGCGCATCTTCCTGTGTGCCGACTTCCTCGATCGCCCCGTCGATTTCCCGCGCGACATCGACCTCACCGATGAAGAGGGGATCCGCGAAGCTGTGCGCGAAAACGATGGCTGCATCGGGTGTCACGCCGGGCTCGATCCGCTCGCGAGCTATCTCGCTGGCTTCCAATACACCGACAAGACCGCGTCCGAGATGGTCCGCTACCACCCCGAACGCGAGCGCCAGTGGGTCGGCATGACCGAGCTGCCGCCCGCCTTCTACGGACGCCCGGGCTTCACGTTGAGCGACCTCGGGCGCCAGCTGGCGGCGGACCCGCGCTTCGTCGAGTGCGCGGTCGAGCGCGGCTTCGAGCTCATCATGCGGCGCGCCCCCGACAAGCGCGACCCGCTCGTGCTCGATCAGCTCACGCGAGTGCGCGAGGCGTTCCTCGCGGGCAAGCTCACGTTCCGGGCGCTGGTCCGCGCCATCGTGAGTGACCCGCGTTATGCGCTGGCCGAGCCGGCCGAGCCTGCGCGCGTCGTGCCGCCCGAGATGTGGTCGGACGTGCTGCAGGATTTGACCGGGTTCCGCTTCACGAGCGGCGGGGTCGACCTCCTCGCGACCGACTTCACCGGGCTGCGCACGCTGGCGGGAGGCGGTGATGGGCGGGCTGGAGCGGATCCCGCGAAGACGCCGACCGCGACGATGGCGCTGGTGTGGGAGCGGACCGCGGAGGCGGCGGCGTTATACGCGGTCGAGAACGCGCCACGTCCGCCCGATAAGCATGCGCTCTTCACCGAGGTGGCACCGGACGAGACGCCGGACGGACCCGCGGTCGACGACCCGGCGATGCGCGCGCAGGCGGCGTTCCTGCACCATCGGTTATTCGGGACGAAGGTCGCGCTCGATGGGCTCGAAGTTCGCGAGACGTTGCGTCTGTGGGATGGGGCGTTCGCGGTCGAGCAGTCGGCTGGGCGCGCGTGGGCGGCGGTGCTGACGGCGCTGCTGCGTGACCCTGAAATGGCCTTCTATTAAATGGGGCGTAGCTGCATGTTCAATCGACGCTCCTTCTTTCGCATCGGTGCGTACGGGGTCCTCGGCGCGGCACTCGGGGCCGGCCTCGCTGGCACACTGCCGGGTGTGTTGAGCCGCGCGCTCGCGGCGCCGGGTGCCAGCCGCAAGCGCTTCATCTTCGTCGTCAACCAGGGCGGTTGGGATCCGCTGAACGTGCTGACGCCGATGTTCGGGTCGGCGAATATCGCGATGCCGGTCGCCTCGACCGCCACGACCATCGGTGGCTTGAAGCTCGTCGACTCGGCGCAGCGCCCCTCGGTGCGCACGTTCTTCGAGGCCCACGCGGCGCGGACCGCGATCGTGCATGGGGTCGCCGTGCGCAGCGTCGCGCATGATGTCTGCCAGGTGACGATGATGACCGGCAGTGCCACCGGCGGTGGGGCCGACTTCGCGACGCGCCTGGCCGAGATCGGGCGCGCGGACCCGTTGCCACATCTCGTGCTCGCAGGCCCTGTGTATCCAGGGGAGCTGGCGCCGCTGGTCGCGCGCGCGGGTGCGACCGGCCAGCTGCAGGGGCTGGTCGATGGGTCGATCCTCGCGGTGTCGGACACACCCATAGCGCCGCTCAAGAATCCGACGCGCGACAAGGTCGACGACTTCGTGCGGCGGCGGACGAACGCGTGGGTCGATGCCGCGCCAGGGGCACGCGGCGATCTCGCGTCGGCGCTCGAGCGGGCGCGGCAGCTCGAAGCGCTTCGTGGCGACATCTCGTTTGCGGCCGACGGCAGCTTCGAGGCGCAGATCGAGCTGGCGGTGCAGGCGCTCGGGCGCGGCGTCGCGCAGTGCGTGACGATATCGCCGCCGATTTCGTGGGACACGCACACCGACAGTGACAACCAGCAGTCGCAGCTCTGGGAGTTCTTCTTCCAGGGCATGAACCGACTCGCCTCGCGGCTTGCGACGACGCCCGCGCCGATGCTTGCGGGGCAAACCAATGGTGCGATGCTCGCGGACGAGACGGTCGTGGTCATCCTGTCCGAGATGGCGCGCACGCCGCAACTGAACGCCGACAACGGGCGCGATCACTGGCCGTGGACGAGCGTCATGTTGTTTGGTGACGGCATCACCGGGGGGCGCACGATCGGCGGCTATGACGCCGGCTATGGCGGCTTGGGGGTCGACCCTGCGACGGGAGAGACGGACGCTGGGCGTGCGGCACCGACACCGGCCCAGCTCGGGGCGACGCTCCTGGCGCTGGCCGATCTCGACCCGGCGGTGTTCGGGCCGTCGGTCGAGCCGCTGCTCGGGGTGCTCGCATGATGGGCGTGATAGCGCCTTCAGCTGCCGTGCTCGTGATAGCTCTCGGGCTGGGCTGCGACCAGGGCGCGGTCGAGCCGGTCGGGCCGGTCGATCCAGACGGGCCCATCATCCTGCCGCCGCCCGACTGGTGCGCGGACGCGCCGATCACGACATGGAACAACTTCGGCGAAGGCTTCCTCGTCGAGAACTGTCAGCCCTGCCATGCGAGTACGTCGGTCGATCGTCACGACGCGCCCCTGAGCGTCACCTTCGACTCGCCGAACGAGGTTGCCGCCCATCGCGCGCGCATCCTCGTGAACGCGACGGGTGATGAGCCCGAGATGCCACCCGCCGGTGGCGTGTCCGAGGAGGATCGCGCGCGACTCGAGGCCTGGCTCAGCTGCGCCTTCGATGACGCGCTCGTCAAGTAGCCGTAGGTCCGTCTTCAGCAGCGCGCACGGGCCGAACCGGACTATTCTCACGGCCCTGGGCGGACGTCCGCGTTTGCGTCGCGGCTGCCCGTGCGCGAGCTGCCGGCCGACGGCGGCCACCGCGACCTGCCGGTCGTGCACTCTTATTCTACGCGTGGTCGGCAGGTGCCGGTGGCGATCGAGGTAGGCTTTGCCAAAGGCCTGGCCAACTCGTGGTTTCCAGATGTCGACGAGCTCGGCCGGGCATCGGCTCTACCGCGGCGAGGTCGAGCTGTTGCTTTCGGTCTGGGGTGAGCGGTTCTTTGGGGCGGCTCTTGCCACTTCGGGCGACGATACGCGCGTCGTGTATCGAGAGCGGTGGCAAAGTGCTGCCGGTGGCCGCCCTGCCGGCCTGGTTCCACTCGGCTGCAGCGCCATCAAGGCCGCCGGGGAGCGAGCGACGGCGGCCCCGCGTGTCTCGCCGCGAATTTCAGTAGAAGCTCAGGCCGAGGCTGAGGGCCAGGCTGTGGATGCGGGTATCGCCGTCCGAGTAGAAGCCGGTGCCATACTCGAGCTTGATGTCGAGTCCCAGCGTATCGGTGGCGATCGGCTCGACGCCGACCCCGACGGCGAACGCCGGGACCCACTCGGTGTGGTCCTCGATGTCTGCGAAGGTGCCGTTGTAGTTGTAGGCTGCCCGTGCCGCGCCGACTCCGCCGCGGAGCCAGAGGTGGTTCATCGGCCAGTACTTGACGTTGGCGGTCATCAACCCCTGGCTCACGTCGAGCCGATCCTCGGAGTGGACCATCCACCAGAGGTCGAACACGACCGCGAGGTTCGGGGCGGCCATGCCACCGACGAACACGTTGAAGCTGCCGGCCTCGGTGAAGTCGTCGCAGCCGTCACCCGAGCAACTGAGATTGCCACCGCCCAGGCCGAGGCCGAACGTGAGACCGTCACGGCCGTAGCCGACCCGCTCGCCGATGCGTGCCTCCTGCGCGTAGCTCGTCTGGGTGAAGAGCGCGCTCGAGCCGGCAACGAGACAGAACAATGAGGTCGATAGCTTCATCGGATACTCCGTGAGTGAGGTGTTGAGCGTGCGTCTGCGTGTGGTGGTTCGGGCGCGGTAGCGTTAGGACTAATACTAATGTGCTAACGCTAGTTGGCCGCTCGCCTGCCGCGCAGCATGCCCATGAGCAGGCTCACAACGAACAGCACAAGGAACACGACGAACAGGATCTTGGCGATGCCGGCGGCACCGACCGCGATGGACGTGAAGCCGAAGAGCGCCGCGACCAGCGCGATGACGAGGAACATGAGGGTCCAGCCAAGCATGGCTATCTCCAGTGCAGTGGGGGCTTTGAAGGGGTGAGTGCCAGCAGTCGAACTGCCAACCCGGACGACCGGGGTTGCAGTTTACTTGAGCAAGTGCCTTGCCATCACGCGCGCGACCGCTTCGTTGGCGGGTTCCAGCTTGATCATGGGCAGGCGGGACTCAGCCCGGCAGCCGACTTTCGTGGCAGGACGGGACAGCCCTTCGCGGACTTCGGGCGTTCTGCCCCGCGTAAGGCATCGGCACGATTCGACAGGCAGGTCAGGGGCAGGCGCGCGGCGCGAAGACGCCCCAGCCGACCGCGTCGCGGCTCGCATAGTCGGGCTCGCTCGGTTCGAGCTGCGAATAGTTCCACGCGATGGCGACGGGCGAGAGTGCCAATTGCATCGGGGCCCAATAGGCGTCGCAGCACCAGCAGCCGGCGAGCACGGTCGCGACCACGCGGGGGTCGTCTGGCGAAGCCAGGGTCGCGACGACGAGCTCGCCCTTCTCATCATATGGAGCCCCGCCGCAACCGATGTCGATCGGATACTCGACCCAGGCGATCCGGTCTTCGAACAGGCGCAAGCCGGCGATGCTCGGGCCGCCATGGGTCGCAACCGGGAGCACGCCGCTGGCGGTGAAGACAAACGGCTGCCCCGCGTGCGTGACGAAGCTGCCACCCGGTTCACCGCAGACCGCGGCCGCCTGATGGGCATCGGCGACGAGCTGGCCGCAGGGCCCCTCATGCACGGTGCGGGAGGTTCCGGTGCCGAAGTCGTAGCGCATCACCACGCCCTCGGTGGTCCACCAGGCCGCGTCGTTGGTCAGCACCTGGCTCTCGATGAGGCCTTCGGCGATGACTATCGGCGGGCCCTCGGGCGAGGCGAGCCAGAGCCTGCGGGTGATGCTGGTCCAATCGAGCCACGTGACGTGACCCTGGCGCAGCTGGGGGCTGTCGATCGAGGACTCGGCCTCGAACAGTGTCGTGATGTCGCCGCCGCGAAAGATGCGCACGCGCGCGCTCTTCGGTTGCGACGATCCGTAGGTCTGCTCACCCCAGACCGCGACGCCGCGTTCTACAAGGCGCGGCGTGCGATCGATGAAGTAGCCGCGCGGTACGACCCCGGTCGGGCCCCTGAGGTCGCCCTTGAAGAGGACCTTCTCCTCACCGCTCTGGAGGTCGCGGTAACGCAGGGTCGTCGTCTCCCGGTCGGCGGAGATCGTGCTGATGAGCACGACCCCGTCGCGCGCATCGAGCAGCTCGTGGTCCTCGTCGTTGGCGACGAGCACGCGTTCAGCGCCGCTCACGACGTCGAAGGCGACCAGGCTTCGCGGCGAGCGAACGCGGTTGATGTCGATCGTGACGCGGATGCCGTAGAGTGTGGCGCCATCGAGCATCACCGGCGTAAAGCTCACGCCCTGGTCATCGAAGGTGACCACGCCCTGGTCGGTGAGCTTGGTCGTGACCGGGTCGCATGCGACGACCTCGTCGCTACCGTCGATGTCATCGACCGCGCTGTCGCTGGCTGCGCTGGCGTCGCCCACGCTCGCGCGGGTGCCGGCCTGGCGATCGAGGCAGGCGGTGGACGCGCACAGGGTGAGGCCGATGGCCCAGGCGAAGTGTGCTCGATGCATGTGTGACCCTCCGGAAGCGGCGCGAGCATAGTCAGCGCGATCGGTCATTGCCAGCCTCGTGGCTGGAGCCCTATTCCAGGCGTCTGGCCGGCGCTCATTGCGCCTCTCACGGTGGCGCGAAGAAGGCGTCGGCGTCGTGGTAGCGCGCGCCGATGGCGGCCGCGAGATCGGCGTCCGACTTCATGTCACCGACGACCACGAGGTCGGCCACAGACAAGGCGTGGCGCTCGATGAGGGAGACCGCGAGCCCGGGCATCGGCTTCCTGCAGAAGCAGGCAATCGGGAACGCCTGATGCGGGCAATAGGCGACGTCGGTCACGGGCAGGTCGAGGAGCTCGATGGTCCGGTCGAAGGCGGACTCGACCAGGTCGCGGCTCACTTTACCGGAGGCGATGCCGCTCTGGTTCGAGACGAAGAAGAGTTTGTAGCCGTCGTCGTGCCAGCGCCTCAGCACCTCGCGGCGATAGGGCTGAAGGGCAACGTCCAAGGGGTCGCGCGGGTACTTCTCGCCCGAGCGGGTGTATCGCAGCGTGCCGTCGACATCGAGCAGGAGCGCCTTCTGAGTGCGGTCGGGACGCGCGTTGCGAATGAAGGCGCGCCGCTCGATCGACGTGAAGCCTTCGGCGGGGGTCGGCGGCGCGAAGTTCTTGAGCCAGATCGACTGCGCGATGGGAGGGATGGTGTTGGCTTCGGACTTCCCAAGGACCGCGATCTCGTCGGGTGCGAGCAGCCGCCCATGGCGGTGCAGCATGCGCAGGACGGCGTTCCAACGGGCGTCGGCGAGCGTCGTGTCGAGCCACAGGCAGCGCACCGGCACGCCCGCGTCGTGCGCCGCGGCGATGACCGGTGCGCGTGTGCGCGCGGTCGCGTACGTGTTGTCGAGCACGACCTGTTTCTTGCCCTGGGCGAGCGCGGCTCTCAGGTGCGGCACCAGATCGTCGAGCTTGCCACCGAGCTCGTCGCGGTTGAGACGCACATAGCCGGCCTCGACGTAGGGGTCGATGAGCGTCGATTTGCCAGCGCCTGGGATGCCGAGAATGATGATCACCTCGGAGGCGGCACCGGGAGCCGGCAATGGCTCGGATTCCCAGACGGTCGTGCTGACCTCGGGGGCGCCGGGTCCGTGCGGTCCGCTGGCGGCAAGCTGGTGCACCGGGGCGACCTCATCGCGCAACGCGGCGGCCTTGGGAAAGGCGCGGTCGATGGCGGCGAGGTCGTCGGGCGAGAGCTCGAGCTGGAGCGCGCCGAGGCTCGACTCGACCGAGAACGTACGGGTCGCGCCGAAGATCGGGATGACGTGTGGCCCAAGCGACAGGAGCCAGGCGAGCACGACCTGATGGCGTCCGGTGTCGTCGCCGCCGCGCCCGTGGCGAAGGGCGATCTCGGCCAGGACGTCCTTTTTCATCACGCGATGCACGCCGGCGTGGCCGCCGAGCGGTGAGTGCGCGAGCAGGGTCAGACCTTGCGCGCGGGTCATTGCGACCACTCCGCGGGCCGATGCCGTATCAAAGGGATTCAGCTCGTTCTGCACTGAGACGAGCGAGCCCTCGGGCAGGACGCGCAGCGCCGTCGCGAGGTCCTGGGTACTCACGTTGCACACGCCGAGGCGGCGCGCCGTGCCCGCGCGATAGAGGTCCGCGAGTGCGCCGAGGGACTCTTCATAGGGGACGCGTGGATCCTTCACATGCAACTGGAACAGCGCCAGCGCGTCGCCGCCGAGCGCGCGCAGGCTCGCCTCGGCGGCGCGTGTCAGATGATCGGGCCGCCCGTTGGGTGCCCAGCGGCCATGCGGTCGCACGAGCCCGGCCTTGGTCGCGACCACGACCTGATCGCGGTCCGGGCTCGACCAGCCGTCGAGCGCCCGCCGGATGAGGTGCTCGTTGTGATGCAGGTCGCGGTCGTCGATCGCGTAGGAATCCGCGGTGTCGATGAGTCGCACGCCGAGCTCCAACGCGCGCCGCAGCACGGCCACCGCCTCGCCCGCATCGGGCCGTCGCGATGTGCCGTCAGGTGTCTTCGATGCGGTCGAGAGGCGCATCGCTCCGAGCCCGAGCGGCGGGATGACGATGCCGTCCGCGAGCCGACGCGGTGCGACACGCAGCGGCAGCTCGGGGTCGTAGAGTGAACGTGGCGGGTGGGAAGCGCCCACGCCCGCGCCCACGCTCGCGCCCGCGCCCGCGCTCACGGCACCGCCCGACCAATCGACGGTGTCCGCTTGCGCTTGGGCTGGAACCGCCCCCGCCAAGCCTCCCCCAGCGAACCGTACGACGTGCCAATGCTCGCCTAGGCGGGTCGCCTCCCAGGGCTCGCAGAACGTGAGTTGGCGCAGGGGCTGGCCCTCGCCGATGCGCACCGGTGGACCGACCGCCATCAGCGCCTGCCCGTCGAACAGCCGATCGAACAGCGCGCGCAAGGGCTCCTCCGGCACGGCGCGGAGGTTGCGAGGCGCGGTCGAGAGCCAGCGCGATACCACATTCGAACGCGTGCGCTCCGGTCCGTCGAGCCCCAGTCCGACCGACAGCTCGAGCGTGCCCAAGGTCGGCTCGACCGAATCGATCAACGCCTGGATGCGCCCGGCGAAGCGGGCTTTGAGCGCTGCCGCCTCCTCGAGCGTGGCGGCTTCCAGGGCACGTTGTAGTCCAGGGGTGATGGGCATCGCGGCGACTCCAACCTCAGATACCACGACCCCGCCGATTCGCACGACTGCACGCAGTGCGTGGCGCACGTGGCGTGAGCCGGTCTTGACCCCTCACGGTCATTGGAGGATGGTCCGGCCGTTGGCCCGTGCGCCCGTGGAGGCTATCCCCGTGATCTGGCTCATCATCATCGCTGGCTTCTTCGTCGTCCTGACGTTGCTAACGCTCAAGACGTCGCGCTCGGATGGCGAGCTGCTCGGCAAGATCCATCCCTATCGCAAGGTGATGATGTACATCATGCCGACCCGCAATGAGTCGTTCGTGCTGTATGACGACTTCATCGTCGCCGACGAGCTCCTGCGCTACCTCGAGGTTGTCAACGGCCGCTTCCACTGCGACATGCAGCACGCGATCGTCGCGGGCATCGCGCACGGCATGCGCAAGACACCGTCGATGAACCGCTTCGTCGTCGGGCGTCGCCTCTATCAGAGGAAGGGCGTGTGGGTCACCTTCTCGATGAAGCGCGAGAAGCTCAATCGCGCGGCCAAGCTCACCGCCGTCAAGCGCGAGGTGACCGAGACCGAGTCCCTCAAGAACCTGTGCGACGGGCTGAACGCGAGCATCAAGGTCGAGCGCAGCGACGCGGTCACCTACACCGACAAGGAGGTCGGCCTGTTCTCGAAGATCCCGCGGCCCGTCATGGTCATCGCGGTCAATATCTTCAAGCTGCTCGACTATTACAACATGCTGCCGGCCAGCTTTATCAAGAACGACGGCTTCTACACCTCGATGTTCGTCGCCAATCTCGGCTCGATCGGGATGAAGGCGGGCTTCCATCATCTCTACGAGTGGGGCACCTGCCCGCTGTTCATGATGGTCGGTCGCATGGAAGATCGCGTGTTCGTCGAGGACGGGCAGATCGTCATCAAGAAGGTCATCCCGCTGCGCTTCACGTTTGACGAGCGCGTCGACGACGGCTTGAACGCGGGCCACGGCATCAAGGGCGTGATCGACGCGCTCGAGAACCCGTTCCAGGTGTTCGGTTGCGTCGCCGCCGACGGCAGCGACGACCACCCGATCGGCAAGCCCTCTGCCGACAAGCAGGCCGAGCTCGAGGAGCGCCTGAAGCAGCAGCACCTCGTCGTCTCCAAGGCGGCCTGATGAGCAGAGCGAGGGACGACGCGGCTATCACACTGCCGGGCAAGCACATCGTCGTGACCGGCGCGACCGGCTTTCTCGGCTCGCACATCTCGCTCTCGCTGATGGCTGCGGGGGCCCAGGTGATCGGTGCCGTGCGCACACCGGACAAGGGCGCCTGGCTCGTCGACCGTGGTGCACGCATGGTGGCCGCCGACCTCACCGACCGCGCGAGTCTCGTCGCCGCGTTTCGCGGTGTCGACACGGTGGTATCCAACGCGGCCCAGGGCGGGCACGATGCGGACCTCGCGACGTTCGAGCGGGTCAACTGTGATGGCGTGCGTGATCTCTTCGATGCCGCGCACGAGGCGGGTGTCAGGCGGATCGTGCACGTGTCGAGCACATCGGTCTATCGCACCCGTTTGTTCGCCGCGATGGGTGAAGACACGCGTGGCTACGACACCGACAAGCGACGCTTCAACTGGTCCGACTTCACGACCGACTGGCGCTACGCGAAGACGAAGACGTTGTCCGAGCGCATCGCGTGGGAGCGGGCGGCGACGCATGGCATCGCGCTGACGACCCTCAGGCCGGGGCCGATCTACGGGTCACGTGACGACAAGGCGACGTCGATCCTGCGAAAGGGTCTGGCCGCCAAGCTGAAGACTGTGCCGACGGTCGGTGTGCCGTGGGTGCACGCGGACGACGTCGCGCAGGCGGTGGTGGCGGCGGTCGCGAATCCGGCGAGCGTGGGCAAGGCTTACAATATCGCAGGGCCTGCCGTTTCGCAGTACCGCTTCATGCGCGCGATGGCGCAGGCGTTGCGCGAAAAGGGCGAGCACGCGGCCTGGCTCGTGCCGGTGCCGGTGCCCGTGTGGGTTCGCTACGACACCAGCGCTGCCAAACGTGACCTCGGGTTCACGACGCGCTCACTCGAAGACGGGATGCGCGAGACCTTCTCGTTCTCGTAAAGCATCGCTCACTGCGACATCCTGCACCGGCTGACTCATCGACGCGATGCCTCACCAGTGGCCGGCGGTCACCGGGTCCCACGAGCCTGAGCGACAGTGGTGCGTCGCTGTTGCGCGATAGGCAAGTGGTTACAAAGAATTAGCACGGCGGAATGAGATGGATTCATCGGCGCACAGATCCCGTAGGGTGCGCCGTGCCCAACTCACTGGCCCGTTTCATACTGCCCCTCACCCTCGTGCTGCACGCCCCGCGGCTCGCCGCGCAATCGGTCGATCCGCGGCTGCTCGATGTGACCCTCTCGCCAGGCGCGCTCGTCGGGCTCGAAACCGCATGGATCCCCGGGCACCTGCATGGCTACGGTGGGCTCGGTCTCAGCTATGCCAACGACGAGGTTGTCGCGCGCAACGACGAAGGCGCGCGGACCGAAACCCCGCTGCACACCCGTTGGGTGACCACCCTCGGCTTCGGCTTGGGGCTCTTCGATCGTATGGAACTGCAGCTGGCGTTGCCCCTCCACGCGTATGGCGCGGCGGCCTTCGGACCGGGCAGCGACGCTCGCTCGCTCGGGCTCGGCGACGTGCGCACGGCTCTCCGGTTCGCGCTGCTACGGCCCGAGGCGTCGGGCCTTCGGCAGGATGGCGAAGCCTGGACGGAAGGCCTCGGACTCGTCCTGCAGGTCGCCGCCTACCTGCCGACCGGCGGCACGACCCGCTTCTCCGGGGACGACGCGCTGGTAGTCGAACCGAGGATGGTGGTCGACTGGCATGGCGACACTGGCCTCACGCTCGCCCTGCATGGCGGCTATCGGTTGCGACCTGAACGTGAGCTGGCGGGTATAACGTTCGGCGACGAACTGCGCTACGGTGCCGGCCTCGAGTTGCCGTTCACGGCCCTCGGCGCGCCCGTGCCACTGGCACTCTTGACCGAGCTCGAGGGTGCGCTACGCTTCGGGGTCACGGCGGACGCCGCGAATGCCAATCGATCGGAAGCAGAACACTCGCTCGAGGCGCGCTTTGGGCTGCGGCTCTACGGCGAGCGCTGGGCCATGACGGTGGCCACCGGCGCAGGCCTCTTCGCCGGCTACGGCGCCCCGGACATCCGCTTCTTCCTAGGCTTCACCTTCTCGCCCGGGTCGGCCCAAGGTCCTCGTCCGCTCGCCGTTCGGGCGGACTCTGAACGGCTCGCCTCGCCCGATTCGGGTCCCGCTCACGCTCCCACGCCCACGCCGAGTTTCGCGCCAGTGGCTGGCTTCACCGATCCTGGCGTGCTCACCCAAGCCTTGCGCGACGACCCCGATGCCGACGCCGACGGGGTGCCTCTTCCCGCCGACCAATGTCCGCTCGCGGCCGAAGATCCCGATGGGCATGACGATAGCGACGGCTGCCCGGACCCCGATGACGACGGTGATGGCGTGCCTGATCTTACGGACAAGTGCCCCGACGGAAAGGAGACGCCGAACGGGATCGCGGACGACGATGGCTGCCCGGACGAGGGACAAGTGACGGTGCTCGCCCGGGATGGCGTCATCGAGCTCGACCAGGCGATCGAGTTCCGCTCGGGTAGCGATGTGCTGGCCACGTCCGCAGCGCCGCTCATCGCGCAGGTCGCGGCAATGCTCAAAGCGAACCCACAGATCAAGCGCATCCGCATCGAAGGCCACACCGACAACGAGGGCGACCAGGAGATGAACGTCGACCTGTCCGAACGCCGCGCGGCACGGGCACGCCAGAAGCTCATCGAGCTCGGCATCGAGCCGGGGCGACTCTTGGCAAGGGGCTTTGGCGCGACCCGCGGGCTCGGCTCGAACGACACCGCCGCAGGTCGCAAGCAGAACCGACGCGTCGAGTTCCACATCATCGATCCCCCACCGCCGGGAGCGCCACGAATCGAGACCCTGCCGGAGGTGACGCCGTGACCCGCGCCGCTCTCATCCTGACGTTGGGCGTTTCGCTCCTGGTCGCAGGTGTCGGCGGGTTCGCACCGTCCGCCCGTGCCCAGGTGCCCCCGGTCGAGGTGCGCACGTACGTGGTGCAGCCGGGCGATTCCGCCTGGTCAATCGCGGCAGAGTTCTACGGGTCGGGGGAACAATACCCGATCATCTATCGGTACAACGCGTTCGCGGCGAAGCCTCCGTTCCTCTTGAAGCCCGGTCAGGTGCTGCGCCTGCCGATCCTCGGAACCGGACCCGAAGCCCAGCTCGACTGGCTGCGCCGCGACGTCAAGGCGAAGCCGCCACGCGCGCTCGACTGGCTCGAAGCCCACGAACAGATGAACCTGTGGCGCCTCTATCGGGTCGCGACCGGCGACGAGAGCGCGGCACGCATCGTCTTCGAGGACCTGTCCGACCTCAAGTTGCGCGAGAACTCGCTGCTCGTCATCTATGGCGCGGCGGCCTCGGCAGCGCGCACGGCAAGGAGCGACAAGCGCGAAGTACGCCTCGAGGAAGGGACCATCCAGGGCGGCCTCGCGAGCCTCGACGAGGCGGTGAACCCGAGGCCGCTGGTCGTCAAGACGCCATCGGGGCAGGTCGACCTGCTCGGCAAGCTCGCCCAGGTGCAGGCCGAGCTCACGGCATCGATCGTGTCGGTCTTCGATGGCAAAGCGGTCGTCAGGGCCCAGGGGGCCTCGGTCGATGTGCCGGGCGGCCAGGGCACGGTCGTCAAGAAGGGCAAGCCGCCCGAGCCGGCCCGGCCCTTGCCGGCGGCACCGGCGTGGCGCGAGCCAGGACCCGCGCTGGTCGCGGTCCTCGCCGGCCAGAAGGGCACTTGGGAGGCCGCCTGGCAGCCGATCGAGCGCGCGGCGACCTATCGGGTCGAGCTGGCGAGCGACGACACGTTCGCGCACCTGCTCTTCGACGTGGAGATAGGCGCTGGGGTCACGCGGCTGCGCTTGGCCGACCTCGCACCGGGCAGGTACGCGGTGAGGATCAGCACGCGCGATCAGGACAAGCTCGAGAGCCAGCCGGGCGCTTCGCGGCGCGTCGAGGTCGTGCAGATGCAACCGCTGCGGGCCATGAAAGCCGGGCCCGACGGTGTGTTCCAGGCGGTCGGCTTCGTGCAGATCGAGCTCGACAAAGAGATTGGTGCAAGCACCTTCCATGCGACCGACCAGGGACCGGAGCTGCCAGGCAGCGAGCCCATTCGTTTGACCACGCCCGGCAGACACTCGATCGCGCTGCGCGTAGGCATCGCCACGACCACGATGTTGGTTGATATCCTCTCGGTCAGCGCTGCGATCGAGGTCGTCGGCGAACCGCTGGCCGGCGATGTCGCGAGCGCGATCGGGCTGCGAGTCCGGGATGAACTCGGGCACGAGGCGCTCTTGCCCGGGCTCGCGCTCGAGACGTCGCGTGGTGTCTCGCTGCCACTCACCGTCGTGCCCGGCGGCTATCGTGCCGAGCTGCCGCCGCCCGCGGACGGTGAGCGGGTCGCCTTACGCGCGCGCTGGCTCGGGGGAGAGCTCGGCACGCGCGAGGTCCATTATCGCGCTCCCACCGTCGCGCCACCCGCTCAACGGGAACGGCTGGCGCTGACGCCGCATCGCGTGAGCCGGCTCGTGCCGGGACCGCTCGGGTCACCACGACCCGAGACGCGCATCGCGATCGACACCACCTTCGCCCACGTCGAGAAGGGGCCGGGCGCGTTGGCACTCTCGCTCGACGGTGAGCTCGCCATGGGCGCGCTCGGGCTCACGGCCGGCCTGGTCGCGGAGGATGTGCGACTCTCGGAGTCGAACAACCGCCAGGCGGTGCTCCAGGACCTGTCACTCGGTCTGCGCTACTCGTTTGGCGCCGCCGGCGCGGCGGTCGTGACCCCGTATCTGCGCGCCGCGATCCCGCTCGGTCCCGGCCACGAGGCGCGCGTCTTCGGCCTCGAGCCTGGGGTGCAGCTGCGCCTCGAGTTCGGTGCGCTCTTCTTCGATGCCCGTCTCGCTTTCCTGGTTCTGCCGGACCTCGCCAGCGGCTCGCTGTTGCGACCGGGTGCGCTCGTTGCGCTCGGTTGGCGCTCGAGCCCGCTCGTGTCCGTGTCAGTCTCCGGCGAGTCGCTTGCGAATCTCGACGGCGACCCGTGGCGCCATCTCGTGGGATTCGGATTCAACCTGCACCTCGGCCAGGACGTCCGGCTCGGGTTCGCGCTCGGCATCGGCGTTGGAGCTGCGACCCGGGACGAGCTCGGAGCGGTTACAGGGCGCGTTGTTGTCGACATCGGCATCCTTGATTGATAGTCGCGGCCACCGCACACTCCCAATTCCGAAATCGCTCCTCCGCCTACGGGGATCCCATGCTTCGACTTCCTGCCATCGCGCTGGTCGCCGCGACTCTTTGCCTCGCGGCGCCCGCGCTCCACGCGCAAGCTCCCGGGAGCACGACCTCCTTCCAGCTCGAGCAGTGGGAGCCTTCGCCGCTCATGGGCACGGATATCCTGAGTGTCTCGACGAGCGATGTGACACCACATCTACGACCGTCTTTTGGCATTCTCGTACACTACGTCGACGATCCGCTGGTCGTACGCCGGGTGAGGGCCCAGGAGGTCATCAAGTCGCGCCTCGTCGACGACCAGCTCAAGCTCGAGCTGGCGGTCGCCCTCGGCCTGTTCGACCACCTCGCGGTCGGCTTCGTGCTACCGATGATGCTCGCCCAGAGCGGCGACGACCTCACTCTGGCAGGCCGCCCGGGCGAGCAGGTCAGAGGCTTCGGACTCCAGGACGCCCGGCTCTTCATCAAAGCACGGATCATGCGCCCGGAGGACTTCGGCGGCTTCGGGCTGCACGTCACGGTGCCCATTTATCTGCCGCTCGGCGACTCCGATTCGTTCGGGAGCGACGAGACGTACCGCGTCCGGCCGACACTTGGCCTCGAATATCGCACCGATTCGGGCTTCATCGTGGCCGGTAATATCGGCTACATGATCCGACCGACGCGCGCCTCCCACAACTACGTCTCGGACGACGGTTTCACGTTCGCCCTCGGCCTCGAGGTCCCGACGCCGGTCGCTGATCTGTCGCTGCTCGGCAGCCTCTTTGGCGCGATCCAGAGCGCCACCGATCGGGAGCCGTTCGCGCTCGAGCGCGGTGAGGTGATCTCGGATGCCAAGGTCGGCGCGGAGGTCCCGCTCGAGGTGCTCGGCGCGCTCCGCTACCGCCTCGACAGCGACTGGTCGGTGGAGGCGGGCGGCGGCGTCGGCCTCGCGAAATCCGTGGGCACGCCCACCTACCGCCTCTTCGGTGGTCTGGCGTTCAGCCCCAACGACCGCGGGCTCGAACGGACCTGCCCCGGCGGGGGACGCGAGGACGAGGACGGTTATCGGGACGACGATAGCTGCCCCGACCCCGACAACGACGGCGACGGCGTTCTCGACCTGGTCGACGGGGCGCGCGACGCCCGTGGCTTTGGCGCCTGCCGCAACAATCCGGAGGACGTGGACGGTTTTCAGGACGAGGACGGCTGCCCCGATCCCGATAACGACGGTGACGGCGTCGAGGACACGGCCGACGCTTGTCCAAACCACCCCGAGGACAAGGACGGCTTCGAGGATGCCAATGGGTGCCCCGACCCCGACAACGATCGGGACGGCGTGCCCGACGTGGCCGACGGGCCGGTCGACGCGACCGGTTCTGGCGCCTGCCGCGACAACCCGGAGGACAAGGACAGCTTCGAGGATGGCGACGGCTGCCCCGAGCCCGACAACGATCACGATGGTGTCGCCGATGCCGACGACCCGACTCCCGATGGGCCTGTGGCCGGGAACACGCCCCCCAATGGCCCGCTCCCCGGTGCCAACGGCGAGCCCGTCGTGGTCAGCGAGAACGTGCGCATCGCCGGCGGCAAGCTCGTGATCCTGAAGAAGGTCTTCTTCGCCTACGACAAGGACATCATCAAGCCGGAGAGCTACGGGATCCTCGACGAGGTCGCGAAGGTCCTGGTCGACAACCCGTGGATCAGCAAGATCCGCGTCGACGGGCACACCGACAGCGACGGCCCCGACAAGTACAACCTCGACCTCTCGTCACGGCGTGTGAAGAGCGTCGCCCGCTACCTCGCGGGCAAGGGCGTACCGGCCGCGCGCCTCACGAGCAAGGGCTTCGGCGAGTCACTGCCGCTCGAACCCAACGCCACCCCTGTCGGGCGCGCAGCCAATCGCCGCGTCGAGTTCACGATCCTCGAGGTCAACGGCAAGCCCGTGACGCCGGACTCCGGCGTCGAGACCGAGGACAACCGACCCAAGACCATCGAGTGAGCCGTATGCCGCGCCTACCGCCCGCCCCAGACAGCTTCGAACCCCCGCGACAGCAGGTCCGCATGAGCTCGCCACTTTCCATCCAGCGCCTCTCGTCCGCCCTCCTGACGCTCGCCGCGCTCGCGTACGGAGGCACGGCGCTCGCCGCGCCGCAAGTGCAGTGCCTGCCGAGTGCCGCCAGCGAGGGCATCTGGCTCGAGCCATTCAGCGCGACGGTGCAGATCGACAACACCGGCGATGCGACGGGCTACACGCCCTACCTCGATGTCATCGTGCCCGCCGGGATCAAGCTCGACGGCGCAACGACGGTCGGGATCGCGGCGGACATCGCCTTTCAAGCGACCTTCGCCGGGCTGCCGATCACGAATCCGTTCACCGGGCTCCCGCGCACGGGAGCCGTCGGCTCGACCCTGTATGTGATCGATTTGCCCTTTGGGCAGCTGACCGCACCTGGGTTGCCGCTCCCAGTGGAACTGGCACTTTCGTACGACCTCACGTCATCCTCGACGCCTCATGCGCCGGGCGCCGTCGCGCTCGGCTTCGGCTGTGGCTTTGCGTTGGGCGATAGCCCGCTCGGCTCCACGTCAATCGTGGCCACAGCGGCCGGAACCCACACCGGCGTCGTAACGAAGCTGACAAAGACCGGCGTCGTGCATCGCGTGGCCGGACCCGTCGACAGCTCGGCCTGGACCGTCTCCCTGGATATTGCCAAGGGCGTGCAGTTCAACAGCCTGAAGATCGAAGACGTGTTGCCCGCCAACTTCCGACTGACCGGTCTCACCTCCTCCGCCGGCGGCACACTCCTGCCGGCCGTGCCCGCGACCGCGGGAACCGCGAGCGTGCTCGTCAGCTCCATCACGGGCGTCGCCGGTGCCACGCCGGAGCTCGTGTTGACGGTCACCGGCCACTTCGACGTGAACGCGCTCGAACCCAACTGCGGCCAGGCCCAGGACAACGAGCCGACGACCTGCACCCCCTACTATTGCAAGACCAACACGGCGACGGTCACGCAGGGCACGGTCGCGGGCTCCGTCAACCGCAATGACCAGATTGGCACACCGGCTTTTATTGTCGTCGGGAAGACTGCGACGTTTGGCTACACGGTAAAGCCGATCGACATTGCCGAGACGGTGCGCAACGTCCGGGGGCCGGGAGCACCGATGATCCCAGGCGACACCGTCGAGTTCACACTCACCGTCCTCATCAGCGACTACTTCTCGATGAGCAATCTCGACCTGAAGTCGATCCTGCCCGACGGGCTCGACTTCCTGCCAGGCACCGAAGTCCTGACCATCAATGGCTCGCCGGTGACCGCGCCGACGTTCACGGAGGAGCTCGTCGTGCATGACACCGTGCTCACGCTGACACTGCCGGATGCGGCAGGCCCAACCACGGCCGTCTTGAAGTACAAGGCCAAGATCGAGCAGAACTACGACAGCGGGGAACCGAACAACGGGGGACCGGTCACCGCCGGCACGACCCTGCTTACCACCCCGTCTATCGGCGCAACGATAAGCGACGCCGAGGCGAGCAAACAGTGTGATCTTTTTGGGACCAATCGCATCGAAGTCACCGCTGCGAACGGCAAGGCGGACGAAGATCCCGTCGTGGCTTCGGTCGAAGCGGAGAAGACGGTCGTCAAGATCGAGCGCTTCAAGGTCGGTGGCGGTGGGGCCATCGAAACCCCTCTCCCCGGCGTCCCGATCGTGGTCGCGGCAGGCGACAAGGTCACGTTCCGGCTCGCCGCCAGTATCCCCTCGGGTGACCTCCAATTCTTTGCCCTGACGGACTATTTCTCGACCCCCAAGTTCAGCGCGATGGAGTCGCCAGGTAGCCCCGCGAGCTTCATGCCGGGCGTCAATGCGCTGATCGCCTACGGCCCCAATCACACGCCTGGGCTCAGGAACGATGCGGAGCCCGCTTCGTTCACAGCGCCGATTGTCATCGCGTCATCACCCGTTGTCGCGCCCGCTCCCTTGCCCGCCGACAACAGCCTCACCTGGCGCTGGAACAACGTCACCACGACGGCCTACCCCGAGCCGTTGCCGACGACACCACTCCAGAAGATCGAGATCGATGTGACGCGCACCGCGCTGCCCTTCCCAGGATCAAATGGGCTCAAATACTCCAATGTGATCAACTCCGCGACCGAGCTCGGCGAGACGCTCGGCGTGCGCAACCTGATCTTTGGCGAGCCGGTCGTGATCCTCAAGAAGGGAGTCATCAAGTCGGACAATCCGAACACAAACCTCACGACGCCGCTCGACCCGACCACTTACTCGATCACCGCCGCGAGCGCCGTCGATGGCAACGCGGCGAAGGTCGACGCAGGCGACACGCTGACGTTTGCCATTGCGATTCAAAACGCGGGTGGCGGCGACGCCTATCAGCTGCGCGTGAAGGACGTGCTGCCGACCGGGCTCACGCTGGTCGGCGGCTCGCTCAAGGTGACGTCGGGCAGCTCGGCCGTCACGCTCGTGAGCCCCACCGACTTCACTGGCAACCTCTTCGACAACGACGCGAGCGGCGGACTCGTGTTCTCCAAGAAGCTCCAACGGACCACCATCCCGGCTTCGGTCGACAGCCTCTTCGTCATCACGTTCAGGGCGACGGTCGACGATCCAATCGCAGCGAACGCCACGCGCATCAATAGTGCCACGATAGACCAGGCGCGCTCACTGCCCGATGCGGAGATTACCGCCTTGGTCGCGGCGCTCGGAGCCCCCGTGACGGCCGCAAGCTTCAACTTCTATGAAGATCGGTCAGGCGACACGCAGCTCCCAGTCGCTCAGCGCATAGACAATCGCCTCAAGGACAGCGCCACCGCCACCGCCCCCGACTTCGTCGTCACCAAGACAGTCAATGCGCCTGTGCCGGCGTTCGTGCAGGTCGGTGACACCATGAACTTCACGGTGACCATCACGGTCCCGGAGGGCACCCATCCGGCCTTCGCGATCACCGACACACCGGTGGTCGGGGCAGGTCTGAAAGTCACCGAGGTCAGCGCCACGGTGCCCGCGGCGATCACCGGCCTGAACCCGCCGGTGGTCAGCGGGACCGGCTTCACCGTGGCCGCGAGCACCCTCCTCAACACGGCACGCGACAACGTCGCGCGGCAGATCAGCTACGCCATCACCGCGGTCGTCGAGAACATCGCGGAGGCCATTCACCAGGACGACGAACGGAACCGCGTCAGTGTGACGGTGCCCGACGGTCTTGGCACTACCAAGAGCCTCACGGCCACAACGACCGCGGTCAAGCTGCGTGAGCCGCTGCTTGCGCCTGTCTGCGAGAGCAAGACCGCCGAGGCGAGCCAGACCGTGCGACTGCGCATCGCGCTCGCCGATCAGCGCCCGTTCGCCCAGACCGCGATTCCGTACCGCGCGACGAGCACCATCGGCTTCCCGGTGGCCCCAGTTCCGGTGACGTCCATCTCGGTCTTTGGCACTTCCGCGGCGACGACCGCGATCGTGACAGGCAACTCCGTGGCGGTCACCTGGACGACTCCGTTCACCGCGCAGGGCTCGGGCTTCGTCGATCTCGACGTGGTCATCAACCCGGCCACCGCCCACGGCACGGTCATCAAGCCGGTGGTGACGACGACCTGGTTCAGCCAGGCGGTCGGCGGCGCCCAGACCCGTACGTACACCTACACCGAAGGTGCTGGCGGCGCCTGCCAGAGTCAGATCAGCGTCATCACGCCGACGCTTGCCAAGACGCTGGCGGCCGGTGGACCGACCGGACCGTTCGCCATCGGTGACACCTTCGAATACAACCTCGCGATCACGGTTCCGGGCGGCACCAATCCGTCGCTCGCGGTCTCCGACGATCTGCCAAGCGGGCTCCGCTTCGAGAGCCTTTCGAATCTCGTCGTCGACTCGGGTGTCACGTGCAATCCAGACTGCGCGCTGCCGACTATCGCCGCGAATACCGACCCTTTCAACGTGACGTTCGCGAACGTCAGCAACACGGCCGGCAACGACAGCGACGCCGAAAAAATCTCGTTCGACGTGACCGTGCGCGTCATCGACCCAGCGGTGCGAGCCAACACGATCACCAACAGTGCCAGCCTGAACGGCACGTCGGTGTCCGCGCCGCCGGTGAGTGTCAAAGAGCCGACCATCGCGGTCACGGTCGACGCACCCGTGACGATCGACTCGGCTAGCACGCCGACCATCACCGTCTCGACGACGAACTCGGGCAACGCGACGGCCTTCGACACCATCGTGACAGTGCCCTTGGTGGCACCCCATTTCGATGACGACAACACCGTTCTGCTCGCGTCGGTCACGAGCACGACGCCTGGCTGCACAATTGCCTCGAAAGACATCGTGAGCAACAGTCTGGTTGTGACGTGGGGGCCGATCCCAGCCGCCCCAGCGACGACCTGCACGTTCACGTTCGTCGCCCAGGTCGATGACCAGCTCGTCAGTGACTCGACCTATACCGTCGCGGCGAGCGTCACGACCAGCTCGCAGCCAGACCTCTTGCCCGGTGGTGGCGCGAACCCCGACGCGGTCTTCGAACGCGACTACAATGCCAATGGCAGCGATACGTTCGTCACCCCGAAGGCTTCGATTGCAAAGGCATTGTTCTCGTCGTCGAGCACGTCGACCGCGGATCCAAAGCTCGCCAATGGCGAGGACGCCAGCTACGACCTGACCATCACGTTGCCGCCCGGCACGAACCGCGACGTGAAGATCGTGGACTCCGGCTCTGGGCTCATCCTTCAGTCGGCGACCGTGCAGGAGAACCCGGCGTCACTCACGCTGCCGAGCCCGCTCGTCCTGACTGGCAGTGGTGGCGCGGGCAGCGCACGCACCCTGTCGCTTGGTGACCTGGTCATGCCGGGCGCCACCCCTACGGGAACCCGCTTCATCAAGGTACGCATCGTGGCCCGCGTCGACTTCGACCCAGCCGCATTGCCGGCGACGCCGCATCAGAACAGCGCGGTATTGACCGTCAAAGACGACGGAGGCACGACCAGGACCGAGGGCACCGCCACCGCGCCGATCGACTTCGCGATCCCGGCCCCGATCGTCACGATGGCCTCCGCGAAGCCGCCGCTCGAGCTGCTGGTTGGCGATACCACCACGCTCACTGCGACGCTCACCAATAGTGGTGACGGACCGCTTTGCCCGACCGCCGCCGGCACCAAGCTCACGGTCACAGTGCCTGCCAACTTCGCGATCGTCGTGCCACTCGACATCGATCTGCTCGACAATGACGGCGACTCGCTCACCGACGAGTCCGACGAGGCGGGCCTGTTCGTTGCGCCCGACAAGATCCTCGTGCCACTGTCCACGTGCATCGCGGCGGGCGCAGCCATCAATGTGCCATTCAAGGCAAATGCACTCTCGGCCAATACGACTCCGACGACGGTCGATGCGACCGTGGCGCTCGGGGACTACCGCACGCTGCCCTCGGGCGAGGCCAACGGCAAGACCTTCTCGACCGCCACTGACGGCATCGACAACAACGGCGATGGCACGATCGACGGCGGTGCCGAGCCCGGCAAAGTGACGCTGCATGTGAACGCGCCGCCGGTCGGCACACCCTCCACGGTGTATGTCACGGTCGGCACGCCAGCCACCTTCCCGGTCGTCGCCAACAACTTCAGCGACCCCGATGGCGACGCGCTGAACCCGGCTTCGCTCACGGTTGTAAGCGGTGATGGCACGGCCAACGCGAACGGCAGCTTGACGCTCACGCGCGCTACGCCCGGCGTCAGCGAAGTCGTTATCCAGGCCTGCGATAATGACAGCTTCAAGCCCGCCTGTGGTCAGACGAGCATCGTCATCATCGCGAATGACCCACCGGTCCTCCCGCCCGTGACCGAGACCGTCCGCTCCGGTGGTACTTTCACGGTCGCCCACGACTTCACGTCGCCCGCCTATACCAGCGCCCAGCGGCAAATCGCGCCGGGTATCGACGCGACCTCGCTCCAGGTCGCAACGACCGCTGCCGGTCCTTTCGGCAATTCGACCGCGTCGACCCGCGGCGGCATCTGCGCGGTAGTCGGCACCTCGGTCGTCTATACGGCGCCCGTCGTTACCACGACCGGCCAGACCGATAGCTGCGAGATCCGGGTCTGCGAATCCCAGCCCGGTCCCGCCGGCACCAATGCCACCGGCCGCGCCTGCGACACGGTGACCTACACCTTCCCGCTCGTACCCCATGCCGACCCCAAGCCCGACACGCTCGCGACCGCTCAGGACAAGCCCCTTACGGCAACCGTTGCCTCGCTCGTCGGCAACGATCTGACCTCCGACAGCGCGACCTTCCGCATCGACAATCCGGTCACCGGCAACGGCGGCACCGTCGCGTTCGTCGCTGGCGAAGTCGTCTATGTGCCACCGGTCGGCTTTCACGGCGTCGACACCTTCGTCTACGCGGTCTGCGATATCACCCCGCCAATGCCCGCCGATTGCCATAATGCAACGGTGTCGGTCACCGTCAACGCCCCGCCGCTCGTGCCGCCGAAGACCGTCGTCATCGTGGGCGGTGATCCCGACGTGACTGGTGCCATCTTCAATCTCGCGACCGGCTACACTGACCCTGAAGCGCACGGCCTGGCGCCTGCCTCGATCCGCATTGTCTCGGGCCCGACGCCTGCGAACACCCCGGCCCTCAGCGGCACGACGGTCGTCAACGCCAGCGCCGTGACGGTCACGCTTGGCAATACCCAACCGGTCGAGGTCTATACGACTGTCGTCGAGTTCTGCGACAACTTCGTGGCCGCCCCGGCGTGCGCAACGACAACGCTGACGATCGTCGTCAATGACCCGCCGGTGCCGCCGCCTCTGGCAGTGCAGGTCTACGCCAGCGACACCCACACGCTGCCGCTCGCGACCTTCCTCGCCCAGACGACTTTTGGTGACTACAACGGCGGGCTCGACGCAACCTCGATCCAGGTCGCCACGACGGCCACCGGTACGTTCGGCGGCAATGCGTCGGCGACGGGTGGCGGCAGCTGCGCCGTGACTGCCGCCGGCATCGTGTTCACCGCCCCTGCGGTGCCTGGCCAGTCGATCTGCCACGTGCGCATCTGCGAGTCCGTACCCGGCCCGACCGGGGTCAACGCGACGGACCGCGCGTGCACCGTCGTGCCGTTCACCTACACCATCGTGCCGGTCATCGCGACCAGCCCCGACGCCTACGCGACCGCCCAGAACACGCCGATCACGATCCCGCTCGTCGGCGCTGGTCCGGCCGTCGGCACCGGCATTCTCGACAATGACGAGAACTACGGAACCACGCCTGTCACGGTCGACCCGGTGAGCGCGTCGGGCGGCACCGTCACGATTGCCAATGGCAATGTCACCTATACACCGCCCACTGGATTCAGCGGCGTCGACACGTTCGACTACCAAGTCTGCGACAAGGCAACACCGCCTGTTTGCCGCGACGTCACCGTGTCGATCAATGTCAACGCGCCGCCGATCGTCGGCGACCAGGAGATCTGGGTCGTCGTCGGAACCCCCTTCGTCGTGGCGCCGATTGCCCCGTACTTCATCGACAGCGACACGCCGGTGCCCGACCCAATGGACCCGAGCGTCGTCGTCACCGTGCAAGACCAAGGCGGCACTGCGGCCGGCACCGCCGGCGGCGCAACGCCTACGACGATCCGCTTCACCCCGACCAACCCGGCCACGCCGGGTACCTATGTCGTCACGGCCCGAGCCTGCGACGACGACCAGCAGACGCCACGCCTGCCGCTCTGCGACACCGGCACCATCACCATCCATTACAACGAGTCGCCGACCTTCGTCGCCATCGTCACCCCGGTCGTACCGGGCCAGGTCGTCGATTTCACGACGGCCGAAGTTCTGGCCGGTGGCAATCAGGGCGTCGTCGCGCCGGGGCTCGACCCGACCTCGCTGGCCGTGGCGGCCTCGCCGTCAGGCCCGTTCGGCGCCACGACGACCACCGACCAAGGCGGCACCTGCGCGTTAGTGGCTGGCATGGTCGTCTACACAGCGCCGGCGACGGCGACCAACGCGCTGGTCGACACCTGCTTTGCGCAGGTCTGCGAGCAGAAGCCCGGACCTCAGGGCACAAACGGTGACCAACGTGCATGCGGCATTCAGCCCTACGTGTTCGATATCGCGCCGACGTTCGCTGCGACCGATGACGCCGCGGTCGCCGCGGAAGACACCGAGCGCCTGCTTCCGATCGCGGGTCTACTCGGCAACGATAAGGGCAGTGATCCGATCACTTTCGAGCTCGTCTCGAGCAACACCAGCCAAGGTGGCTCGGTGTTCGTCGATGCCGCGGGCAACGTCGTCTACAATCCGCCCCTGGGCTTTCACGGTACGGACACGTTCAGCTACAGCGTGTGCCAGCCGGAATATGCCAATCCGCGGCGATGTGACAACGTCACGGTGACCGTGGTCGTGAACGGCGCGCCGAGCTTCCCGACCGAAACGATCTACGTCGTGACCGGTACGGCCGCCATCATCGTGCCGTTCCTGCCGGGTGCCACCGATCCGGAGAGCCACGGGATCAACGCGACCTCGTTCAAGGTCGCTGCCCAGCCCGCCGCCGGCAGCGCCGTCGTGGTCGGCTCGAGCGTGCTCGTGAGCCCGGCCAATCCGGATGCCGTGCTCGCCTATACGACGCTCGTCAGCGGTTGCGACGACTTCTCGGCCGCCCCGGCCTGTGGCACCAAGCGCGTCATCGTGGTCGTCAACGACCCGCCCGAGCCGCCGGCGTATGTGCGCAGCGCCTATCCCATGACGCCACTGCCATTGTCGCTTGCGGAGTTCCTGCGCGACACCGGCATTGGCCTCTTCGATGGTACGCTCGACCCGACCAGCGTCGCGCTCGCCACCTCCGCTGACGGTCCATTCGGCACCAGTGCCAGCGCTGCTGGCGTCGGTGGGACCTGCGCGCTCGGCAGCGACGCCATCGTCTACACCAGCACCGCCGCGATCGGGACCGCCATCTGCTACGTGCGGGTCTGCGAAGTCCTGCCCGCGAGTGCCGACTTCTCGAAGCGCGCTTGCACGGTCGTTCCTTGGACATTCCAGGTCGTCAATCATGTCGTCGGCAACCCGGACGCGTTCGCCACGCCCAAGAATACGCCGTTGCCGATCCCGGTATCGGGTCGGGCCGACGGCAGCGGTCTATTGCAAGACGACGTCGGCGTTTCGGGCGGCATTACGCTGGTGGCGGCGGGGACCGCTCTTGGCGGCACTGTCAGCCTGTCGGGCGAGACCGTGACCTACACCCGAAGTCGGATTTCGTCGGAATCGACACCTTCGACTACCGGGTCTGCGACGCGGCGTCGCCGCCCCTGTGCGACGACGTCACAGTGACGGTCAACGTCAATGACGCACCGACGTTGGCCCCGCTGGTGCTCTGGGTGACGACCGGCACGACCACGGTCACCGTCCCAGTGGCGGCACAATACGCGGACGGCGGGGCTGACCCGCTCGACAATGGGTCCCTCGAGAGACTCACTGCGACTGGAGGCACTGCCACCGGTGAACCGACGGGGACTCTCGTCATCACCATCACCGACCCGGCCGCCACCACCCCGGTCAACGTAACCTACCGCGCCTGCGACGACGACCAACAATCCCCGCCGCTGTCGCTCTGCGGCACTGGCACGGTCGTCGTAAACGTCAACGACCCACCGACCTTGGTCGACGTCACGACCCCGGTTGTGCCGGCGCAAGTGGTCGCGTTCACGCTCGCCGCCATCAAGGCAAGCGGCAGCCAGAATGACATCGTCACCGGCTGGGACGAGAGCTCGTTTGGCGTCGCCAACATCTCCGACGGGCCGTTCACGATCGGACCGCTGGCGACCGCCAAGGGCGGCAGCTGCGCCATCGTCAGTGGCCAGATGAGCTACACAGCACCCGCTATCGTGGCCAGTGCCACGACCGACACCTGCTACGTCCAGCTCTGCGAGGTCGAGCCCGGTCCGACGGGTCTCGCCGGTAGCGGCCGCGCATGCGACGTGGCGGTCTATAGCTTCGACCTCGATCCGACGCTGGTCTTGGCCCCCGACACGGGCATCACCGCCAAGGATCGCCCGCTGACGATCGATCCGGCCGGCCTCTTCGCGAACGACCGTGGGGTCGATCCGACCTCGCTCACGGTGACCGCGACGTCGACGCAAGGCGGCACGGTCGCCATTGTCGAAGGCAAAGTCATCTACACACCGGCCACCGGCTTCACCGGACAAGACACCTTCAGCTATACGGTCTGCGAGCCGAACCACGGTCAGACGACCCGTAGGTGCTTGACGACCCCCGTTACGATCACCGTCAATGCGCCGCCCGTGGCGCCGCCGGTCACGATCTTCGTTGGCGTCGGCACGCCGTCGGTGCCGGTCGACGCGGTGCTCGGCGTGACCGATCCCGATGGCAATCTCAGCGACCCGAGCTCGATTCGGATCCTCTCCGGCCCGACCCCGTTGCTGGCCGTCGGCCACACCGCGGCAGGTACCGTCAGTGACGGCGTCGTGACCGTCAACCCGAGCAATGACAACGTCCCCGAGTCCTACTCGGTCGTCGTCGAGGTCTGCGATCAGAGCCCGGCGCCCGCCTGCACGACCCGCAACATCACGGTCATCTACAACGATCCACCGGTGCTCTCGCCCAAGAGCCAGGTTGTCGCACCGGGTGGCAGTGCCGCCTACACTTTCGCCCAATTGTTCGTCGGCTATGGCGCCATCACCGGCGAAGACCCGAGCCCGAACGAGGACGCGGACGCTATCGGCTCGAGCCGGATCGGTAGCACCAGCGCGGGTCCGTTCGGCTCCAGCGCCGTGCTCGGCGAGGATGGTCAGTGCACCATCGACGCCAGCGGCAACGTGTCCGTCACCGCGCCCACCGCCGCCGGAACCTATTATTGCTACGTCGAGGTCTGCGAGGAGATGCCGACCTTGCCGCCGGTCTGCGCGACCACGCCGATTGAGATCAAGGTCCCGGCGCTCCTGCCGCTCGCGACCGACGACCTGTACTATGCGGCCCTCGACATCCCGCTCGTGGTGACCAACCCCGCCCAGGGCCTCCTCGGCAACGACGTCGTCGACGTGTTGGTCAGCGGCAGCGTATCGCGCCTCACCGATCCGCCGAACCCGGCGACCGAGGGCAGGGTCACTTTCGCGGCCGATGGCACCTTTACGTTCGGGCCGGTCGCCGGCTTCGTCGGCACCGTCACCTTCGACTACGAGCTGTGCGACAACCTCGGCCGTTGCGACGTCGCGACCGTGACGATCATCGTCAACGACCCGCCGGTGATGGTCGCCCAGAGCGAGATCGTCGTTCCGGGTGGCGCGCTCATAATTCCGCGCGGCGACATCCTGACGGGCCCCGGCCAGGTCTCGGGCGATGGCCCGGACGCCGGCACCGATCCGATCAAGAGCTTCCTCGTTGGCCCGGCCGACGGCGGGCCCTTCGCGGGGACGGCGCCGCTCGGCAGCGACGGCACCTGCAGCGTCGACGTCAACGGCGACGTCTCGATCGTCGCGCCGACGGCGCCGGGCACCTACGTCTGCCATGTGCAGGCGTGTGAAGACCTGCCGGTGACCCCGCCGGTGTGCAGCGTGAGTCCGGTCGAGGTGATCGTGCCGACGGCCACGACGGCCACGAACGACCGCTACATCGTCGCGCACGGCACGACCCTCACGGTCCCGGTCGGCAGCGGGCTCCTCGCCAATGACCACGTCGACAGCCACCTCACCGGCACGGTCAAGAGCACCAGCAACCTGCCCAACGCCGTAACCGAAGGCACCGTGACCGTTGCGCCCAATGGCTCGCTGGTGTTCACGCCGGTCCCGGGATTCGCGGGCGAGGTCACGTTCAACTACCAGCTCTGCGACTCGTTCGACCGCTGCGTCACCGCGAGCGTGACGATCGTTGTGACCCCGCCGCCCGTCCCGGTCGCGAACGACGACGTCTACTTCGGCGCGATGGACACCCCGTTGGTTGTAAGCGTGCCGGCGGGTGGTCTGCTCGCCAACGACGTGTCGCATCCGGACTTTGCAGGCGTTGTCACACGGGTGACGGACCCACCCGACGGCGCGAGCGAAGGCACGGTGACGGTCGCCGCCGCCGGCACCTTCACGTTTACGCCCGCCGCGGGCTTCGCCGGCGCGGTCACCTTCGAGTACGAGCTGTGCGACACCCTCGCTCGCTGCGACCGCGCGCTCGTGACGATCTTCGTCAACGACCCGCCGGTGGTGGTACCCGTGAGTGAGATGGTCGTGCCGGGCGGCACGGTCCTCATCGCGCTCGGCGACATCGTGGTCGGACCTCGGGTCGTCGACGGCGACGGGCCGGACGCGGACAGCGATCCGATCGGCAGCGTCTTGCTGGGTGGCAGCGAGGGTGGCCCATTCAGCCCGACAGCGCCGCTCGGGACGGACGGGAGTGTGAGCATCGATGCGCAGGGCAACATCGTCGTCGACGCCCCGTCGGTGCCGGGCACCTACGTATTCTACGTCGAGGTCTGCGAGGACTTGCCGCTCGTACCGCCCGTCTGCAGTGTGAGCGAGGTCGAGATCATCGTCGTTGCGCCTCCTGCCGCGATGGACGACCGCTACCAGGTCGGTCAGGGTGACAGCCTCACTGTCGCGGCCGACAAGGGCCTTCTCGCCAATGACACGTTCGGCAATGTGGCCGTGGTCGTGACGCTGGTCGGTGCCGGGCCAAACCCGGATACGGTCGGCACGCTCACGCTCAACCCCGACGGCTCGTTCACCTTTACGCCGGTCCCAGGCTTCGAGGGGGATGTCACGTTCGACTACCGGCTGTGCGACGCGCTCGATCGCTGCGTCACCGCGACGGTGACGATCAGCGTTGCGGACGCGCCGGTTGCCAACGACGACCGCTACTTCGGCGCCATCAACACGCCGCTCGTGATCAGCGCGCCGGCTGGGGGCCTACTCGCCAATGACCTGTCGAGCCCGAGCTTCGCGGGCGTGGTGGCGCGTGTCACCGACCCGCCGGACCCAGCGAGCGAGGGCACGGTCACCGTCGCCGCCGATGGCACTTTCACGTTCACGCCGGTTGCTGACTTGGTCGGCACGGTGACGTTCGAGTACGAGCTCTGCGATAGCCTCGGGCGCTGCGACCGCGCGGTCGTGACGATCGTCGTCAACGACCCGCCGGTGGTCGTCCCGGTGAGCGAGGTCGCCGCGCCGGGTGCCACTGTCGTCATCGCGCTGGGCGACATCGTCATCGGACCGGGCGTGGTCAACGGCGACGGCCCGGACGCTGACAGCGATCCGATCGGGAGCGTCGCTCTGGGTGCCAGTGCGGGCGGACCTTTCGGCCCCACGACGCCGCTTGGGACGGACGGGAGCGTAAGCATCGACGCGCAAGGCAACGTCGTCGTCGTCGCGCCCACGACGCCTGGGACCTATGTGTTCTTCGTCGAGGTGTGCGAGGATCTGCCGCTCGCTCCGCCGGTCTGCAGTGTGAGCCGGGTCGAGATCGTCGTGCCGGCGCCGCTCGTCGCGAGCGACGACACCTACTATCTCAGGCAGGGGGACAGCCTAACGGTCGCTGTCGACAAGGGCCTGCTCGGCAATGACACGTTCGGCGACGCGGCCGTCACCGTCACGCTCGTCGGTGCCGGGCCGAATCCGGACACGGAAGGCACGCTCGCGCAGAACGTCGACGGCTCGTTCAGCTTCACGCCGGTTGACGGCTTCGCGGGCGAGGTGCGCTTCGACTACCAACTGTGCGACGGGCTCGGCCGCTGCGTCACCGCGACGGTCACCCTCATCGTGAACGACCCGCCGACGGCTGGCGACCCGCAAGTCATCGGCGGACCAGGCGACACGACCACGATTCCGTTCGAGGACCTCGTGACCGGAACCGGCAACGTGACGGTGGACCTCCCGGACGATGGGGACGACAACGGACTCGTTGAGGATATCGCGGTCGCGGCGACGCCGGACGGCACCTTTGGCGACACCGCTGTCATCGGGACTACGGGTGGTTGCGCGGTCGACGACAACGGCGACGTCGTGATCGAAAACCCGGACGCGCCCGGCACCTACCATTGCTACGTCCGGGTCTGTGAAGAGGCCCCGGCCGACACGTGCACGGTCGTCGATGTCGAGATCCAGGTGCTCGACCCCGTGAGCGACGACAGCGACGGCGACGGCATTTGCGATACGGCGGCGCTGCCCCGGGTCGCGGAGGCGTGCCGTCCGGGCCCCGACAACTGCCCGACCGTGGTGAACCCTGACCAGGCGGACGGCGACGGCGACGGTATTGGTGACGCGTGCGACGGTGACCGCGACGGCGACGGGATCGCCAACGTCGTCGAGGACGCGAACGGCAACGGCGCCTATGACGCATGTGCTCCGGACGAGGCACCGCCCGCCTGCGATCCGTCCGATCTGGCGGCGGCCGACACCGATGGCGATGGCCTCTGCGACGGGCCAGGCACGGTCGCGGGCTGCACGGGTGCCGAGGACAAGGACGCCGACGGCGTGGTCGATGCCGGCGAGACTGGGGCGGTGACAGCCGACAGCGACGCCGACGGGCTCGATGACGGTGCGGAGATCGAGCTCGGCACCGATCCATTGAACCCGGACAGCGATGGCGGCGGTGTCACCGACGGGCAGGAAGTGCGTGACGGGACGGACCCGAGCGATCCGGCGGACGACGCCCCCGACGTGGACGCGGTGATCTTCACCGGCGATGGCTGCCTGGCGAGCGGGTCGGGAGCCTCTGCGCTGATAGGCCTGCTTGGCGCGCTGCTCATTGGCCTCGGGCTGCGGGCGCGGCGCAGGACGTGAGGGCGTAACGCGAGTGGGCCTTGCGCGCTACGGCGGCGGCAGGCACCCGCCGGCGTCGCGCGTCTCGCCGTCGCTGCAGACGTCGTCGACGAGCCAGATGGCGCCCTGGACCTCGCCGTCGTTGCAGCGCAGTGCGAGCTCGCGACCGCTGATAGGCTCCGAGTGGCAGATGCGTTCCTGAGGCGCGCAGGTGCCGGGGGGCGGGTTCTTGGGATAGTCGTCGCAGCCGGCGAAGATGCTTAGCGCGACGGTGAACACGGGGATGGCCCGAGTCATGTGCCGCCTCCCGGACCTTCGCCCATATAGATGAGGACCACGACGTGGAGGGTCATGGTGATGGGCATCACCAACGCCGAGAAGCGATGGAGCCCGCGCCACCAGGCGAGCAGCTTACGCTAACTGTTGGCAACGACGAGAATTGTTAGACATATTCTAAATGTCATAAATACCTCCGTGTAGAACCTCTTATGGCACACTGGAGGTGGGGGCGCCCATCAGCGTCTGCTGGGTGCATTTGCACTGTGTCTTTCGACCGTTCTCAGATTATGACCGATTGGAAAACAGGTCGACCCCGCGGCTGAAATATGGCAACACAATGTGACGTGTGTGGAGCCGCATCTGCAGCGAAAAAGCGGAGACCCATGGCGAAGGATGAAAAAGCGCTGCCGCCGGTCAGGCGACGCAGGCGCTGGTGGCGATGGGTGCTCCTCGCGCTGGTCATCGCGGCCGCCATTGTCTGGTTCACGCGATCCCGCTGGCAGGGCATCCCGGTGAGCGTCGTCTCGCCGACACGCGGCACAGTGATAGAGACCGTCGTCAGCTCCGGGCGTGTGCTTGCGCCCTCACAGGCGAAGGTCGGCAGCTCGCTCGTCGGCGTGGTGAAGCGCGTTGCTGTGGCCGAGGGGCAACGCATCGCCCGTGGCGAGGTATTGATCGAGCTCCACGATGATGAGGCGCGCGCGGCTGTCGGGCGCGCCGAGGCGGCGGTCGCGGGGATCGCGGCCAAACGCTCCGATCTCGGCAAGCGGCGTGGGCCTTCGGCGGGCGAGCTCCTCAAGCAGGCGCGGGCGAGTCTTGGCCAGGCCGCGGCCGATCATGCGCGCAATACTTCGCTCGAGAAGGATGGGGCGCTGCCGCCGGCCGACCTGCGGAAGTCACAGACTGCGCTCGAGCTGGCCCGCAGTCGGGTCCGCAACGCCGAGATCGAGGCACAGGCCGCGCGTCCCAATGGGGCCGAGGACATGGCGCTCGACGCCGCCGAGGCGGACGCGCGGTCCGGCCTCGAGGCGGCACGCGCCCGCCTTGCATTGCACACCCTGACGTCGCCGATCGATGGCCTCGTGCTGCATCGGGACGTCGAGGTCGGCAGCGTCGTGCAGCCCGGGGTTCCAATGCTCATCCTGGCGGAGGCAGGGCAGGATCGGCTGATCATCGAACCTGACGAGCGCAACCTCGAGGTGCTGGCGATCGGGCAGCCAGCGAAGGCCTCAGCTGATGCCTTTCCCGACCGCAGCTTCGCGGCCAGGGTTTCGTGGATCGCCTCGAACATCGACGCACGCCGAGGCACGGTCCAGGTGCACCTCGCACTCGCCGAGGCGCAGGAATTCCTGAAGTCGGACATGACCGTCTCGGTGGAGATCGAGGTCGCGCGCAAGGCCGACGCGCTGACCCTGCCGCGCGCCGTCGTACGCGATCTCGCGACCGACGCGCCCTGGGTCATGCTGGTCGTGGACGGCCACGCGACGCGGCAGCCGGTCACGCTCGGCCTACGCGGCGACGAGGCGCTCGAGATCGCCGGCATCGATGCGGACGCCGTGGTGATTCGACCGACGCCGCCTCAGCCTGCGCTCGGCGCCCGGGTCCGCGTACCCGCACGCGAGGGCAACTGATGGCCACCCCGATGGAGTGGTTCATGGCCGTGCGCTTCCTGCGCGACGGTCGCATGCAGTCGCTATTGATCATCATCGGCGTCGGGGTCGGGGTCGCCGTCACGGTGTTCCTCTCGGCGCTGATAAATGGTCTGCAGACCAACCTCATCGCGCAGACGCTCGGCTCCCAGGCCCACATCGTGGTGCGCGCGCCTGACGAGGTCGCGCGTCCGCAGCTCGCGTCGGAGGACGGCATCACCGTGCTCGCGCGGAGCGACAATCCTCCGCAGCGCGAGCGCTCGATTCTTCGCTGGCAGCAGCAGCTCGAGACGATGGCGCGCTCGCCGGGTGTCATCGCCTCGGCCCCGATCGCCGCTGGCCCCGCGTTCGCTTCGCGCGGTGGCGCTTCGCGTGCGGTGCTCGTGCGCGGCAGTGACCTGGCGCGGCTCGTCGGCATCATCCCACTCGACCGCAAGCTGGTCGCCGGCGTCATGGCGGTGGACGGACCGGATGCCCTCATCGGCACAAAGCTCGCTAGCGACCTCGGTCTCGAGGTCGGCGACAAGCTACGCCTCACGACCGCCGAGGGCGTCAACGACATCTATTCGGTGTGCGGGATCTTCGACCTCGGCAATAAAGACGTGAACGCGCGCTGGGTCGTGCTCCCACTCCGCAGCGCACAGACGTTGCTCGGGCTCGAGGGCGGGGTGACCGAGCTCGACCTCTCGGTCGCCGAGGTCTTCACTGCGAGTGACATCGCCGGCCGGATCCAGCGCGACACGGGGCTGGTCGCCGACAGCTGGATGGATGTCAACGCGCAGCTGCTTACGGGGCTGCGCTCGCAGTCGAGCTCGAGCCTGATGATCCAGATCTTCGTCATCCTTGCGGTCGCGATGGGCATCGCCAGCGTGCTCGTCGTGTCGGTCATCCAGCGCTCGCGCGAGATCGGGATCCTACGCGCCATGGGCACCCCACGCACACGCGTTCTGCGCATCTTCCTCATCCAGGGCGGCATCGTCGGAGTGCTCGGCGCGGCGATCGGCTCGGCCATCGGCGGTGCCCTGGCGATCCTGTTCGAGCGGCTCGCCGCCAACCCGGATGGCACCCCACAGTTTCCGGTCCAGCTCGACGCCTCGCTGTTCCTCGGCACAGCGCTCCTGGCGATCGCGACCGGCCTCGTGGCGGCGGTGTTGCCAGCGCGCCGCGCGGCCCGGCTCGATCCCGCGGTGGCGATCCGCAGTGAGTGACGCCGTTCCGCTGTTGCAGCTCAAAGGGGTGGTCAAGGACTACGGTCGCGACGTCGTCACGCGCGTCCTGCACGGGGTGGACCTCGAGCTCCAGACGGGCGAGTTCGTCGCCCTCGTCGGCCGCTCGGGCTCGGGCAAGAGCACGCTCCTCAACCTGCTCGGCCTGCTCGATCGCCCGACCGCCGGTGAGCTGTCATTGCAGGGCCGGCGCATTGCCGACCTCGACGACTTCGAGCTCACCTCGCTGCGCGGTCGCACGCTCGGCTTCATCTTCCAGTTCCACCATCTGATCATGGCACTCTCAGCGCGCGAGAATGTCATGATGCCGCTCGTCGCCCGCGGCGGTTGGGTGCGCGCCGCGATGCGCGAGCAGGCGCTCGCCGCCCTCTCCGATGTCGGCCTCGCCGACCGCGCCGACGATAGCCCGCGCCGACTCTCCGGCGGCCAACAGCAGCGGGTCGCCATCGCGCGTGCCCTCGTCACGAGCCCGCCCCTGGTGCTCGCCGACGAGCCGACCGGCAACCTCGACTCGACCACCGCCGACGAGGTCTTCGCGCTGATGCGCCGCGCCAATCGCGACCAGGGTGTCGCCTTCTTGATGGTGACCCACGACCGCGAGCTGGCGGCACGCTGCGACCGCATCGTCGAGCTGGTCGACGGTCGCATCGCTGGGTGAGGTCGAGCATCGCGGCTGCCCGATACTGGCCCTATCTGGGAGAGTTGACCCAAGCGCCCGGGTCATTTTGCCGCTGGCAAGTGTGTCTCGTGATGCGTGGCGCCGGCCGAGGCGTGTGGCACGACATCTTGTAGTCCCGTGTGGCACGACATCTGTAGTCGATACACGCATGACGAGGCTCCGAACGCGCGCCGCCGCAGTGCTCATTGGCTGGTGTGGATCGCTGACAGGGTCGCTGATCGGCGCGTCCGCGGCGGCCAAGCCGGCAGAGACGGGCGCGCGCTATCGGGCGGGAGTCTACGCGCGCGTCGGACCACCGGGTCTATTGACCGACGGCGAGCTGGAGTACCGGGTCGCGCTCGCGCCCGACGAGGGCTTCCTGTTCGAGCATGCGCACCTCGATCTCGGGGCGACGCTCTCGCTAACGCCGGTTCATCTCGGCATCGGGCCAGTGCTCGAGCTCGAGCCGGCGGCGTTCCTGGTGGTGCGTGCACGCCTCCTCGCGATGAGCTGGTTTGGCACGCTCGACACGCGCGCAGCCTCTGGGTACCTGGCGGAGGTCGGGGGCCAGTTGCGGCTTGCGCTGAGCGACACCGGCCCCATCGTGCTTGCGGAGCTACGCTATGCCGTCGTGTCGTCGAGTGTTGAAAAGCGCGGGCGCGAGCCGTATCACGACCTCGTGCTCGAGCCCTTCGATCGCGTGCTGACGACCAATGCGATCCTCGGCTGGCGCTTCGTCGACGAGCTGGTGGTCGGGCTCCGTTGGGAACGGACCGCGTCGCTCGCACGCGTCGCGCCACGTCACAGTGCCGGGGTGTTCCTGCATGCGCCCCTCTATCGAGGCGAGCGGGTGGCGGTGGTGCTCGAAGCACTCTTCGGGGTGTACCTGCTCGACGAGGACTATCGGCCGCGTGAGGGTCGCGGCTCGGTCGGAGCGAGCGTCACGCTCGAAGGTGATTTGTAGAAGCGAGGACCGTCGCGCTCCCGCAGGAGCACCCGACGCTGCGGTGCCCCGATCCGGTGATGCACCCGTTCGTCGCGCTGATACTGCTCTAAGTCGCACGGCAATCGGCTCGCGGGTTGCGTCGCTCGGGGTGATCCCGTAACTTCCTCCGGGGCAAGGGGGGCCGGATGGGTGGAACCGCACGGGGTGAGGCGTACGTCGTCACGCACCCCGACGAGCAGCCGCGAGCGATCAGCGCCTGGTGTATCATCGCGCTCTGGTTGGGGCTCGCGATGGGCTGCACCGACGCCGGGTTCAAGCCGGTGGCTCCGCCTGCTCTGCCGACGGTAGACGCGCTCTTACGGGTCGAAGGTCGCTTCTGCACCGAGCCGCCCGAAGCGATCGTGTTCCCGGTCAAGGTGCTGTTCCTGCTCGACCAGTCGGCCTCGCTCCAGTGCACCGACCCGGAGAATCGTCGCTTTCAGGCGATCGACGAGGCCGTCTCGCGCCTGCGCAACAACCCGAACGTGAGCTTCGGTGCCATCGGGTTCTCGTCCTGGTCGCGCGAACTCGCCTTCACGCGCGACCGCGGCGCGCTCGATGCGGCGCTCGATCCCGCGGGCGGGCTCGGGCCGGCGACGGACTACCAGGGCTCGCTCGCGACCGCGCTGCGGCTCATGGAATCGGACATGCTCGCGGCCGACCCAGCCCAGCGTGCGCGCACGCGCTATGTCGTCATCTTCGTGTCCGACGGGGTGGCCGAGCCGCGCTGCCGCGCGGGCTGCGAGGATGACACCAACGCGTGTGGCAATGGCGCCGATGACGATGGCGATGGGCTGCCCGACGCGAGCGATCCCGATTGCGTCGGAGTCGGCGACGCGGCCCTCCGACCCGACTCTCTCTATGGTGTGTGCAACACCCGACAGCAGGTGCCCGACGACGTATACGTCGACTTCAATGGGCTCTGCCCGGCCTACAATCAGCCCAATCAGATCCTGTTCCGGGTGGCCGAGCTGCTGCGCGTGGCCCAGAGCTACGGGGTCGGTCAGGTCACGCTGCACAGCGTGCTCTTGTTCGCGCCGCAAGAGGCCGTCGAGGCGCGCTGCCCCGGCGCATCCGCGTCCTTTGGCTACAATGGCGGCCAGGCCCGGGCACTCTTGCAGGCGATGGCCCGCGAAGGGCAGGGTACCTTTCGCGACGTGAATCTCGCGGTCGCCAACGAGACGAGCTTCGACTTCGACTTCAGCGCGCTGGAGAGCGACCAGGGGCTCGTCGGATTCTCGGCGCGCAACGCCCACGCTACGCGCAACCCGCGCGGCGAGCTGGTTCCCGACTCCGATCGCGACGGCTTATCCGACGAGCGCGAGCTCGAGTTCGGCAGCGACCCCGCGCGGGGCGACAGCGATGGCGACCACTACGGTGACCTGTTCGAGGTGCACTTCGCCGAGGCCGGCTTCGATCCGATCGACCCGTTGCTGCCGGCGGCGCCGTGCAGCGACCGTGAAGACCTCGATAGCGATGGCCTGAGTGGCTGTGAAGAGGACTTTCTGGGAACGCGTGTGCGCGCGCCCGACAGTGACGGCGACGGCATGCTCGACGGGCTCGAACTGGCGGCGGGGACCGATCCCGTTACCGCCGATGCGAGCCGCGATCTCGACTTCGACGAGATCGACAACGGCGAGGAGGTGCGTGGCGCAACCCAGCCGCTCGTGCCCGACGCGGCGCTCTACCGGGCCAATCGGATCCGCTATGGCATCACCGATATCGGCACGCTCGAGGTCACCCGCAACGGTCGCAGCGAAGCGCGCAGCTGTTACGACTTCAGCGCGTCCGCAATCCCGCTTACAACGCCGCTGTACAGTGATGCGCGCGGGGTGAACCGGATTTTATTGACCGCGTTGGAGCGGCCGCTGTTGCTCGCGGGGACCGACGCGCGGGTGCAGGTCGCGTGCGTCGAGGCGGTCTATCAGGGACCGACCGAGAAGGACCCTGTGAGCGGCCTGGTCGACCTCAGGCCCGAGGCGTGGGCCCGCGTGCGCAAGGGCATCGCCGACCGCGTCGCGGCGCTCGCACGCTGCGATCCGGAGTCGCCCGGGGTGGACGCGTATCGCCGCGACGACATCAATCGGCTGATCGACGGGTGTCTCTCGCCACGGGTCGAGATCGATCGCACGCTCTATCAGCGGGAAGAGCTGAAGGAGCTCGTGCGCGTGTCGCTCAACAGTGAGCTGAACCTGCGCCTGCCGGAGGATGTGAGCGCGTTCTTCTCGCCGATCGAGTCGTTCGATCCCGCAGCGAGTTGTTACCGACCCAAGGCGCTGGGCGAGCTCGCGGCGATTCTCGACCTGCTTGCGCGCGAGTGTGCGCCCTGCCCGGCGGGGTCGGGGCCCGACGATGGGGATGCAGGCGAGAGCGACGGCGCGGAGACGACGCCTTGAGGATCGCAGCCTGCGTCATACTCGGCCTGTGCGCGTTCGCGTGCAGTGACACGACATTCCAGAAGGTCGAGCGCGCGCCGCCTGTCATCGACGACAAGGTGCAGATCCAGGGCGGCCTCTGCACACGTTCGCCGGAGAGCCTGGTCTTCCCTATGCGTGTCTTGTTCGTCGTCGACGGCTCGGAGTCGATGGCGGTGACTGACCCGCCCGACCCGGTGACGGGGATCACGCGGCGCGAAGAAACGGTGCGCTCCGTGTGGACCGGCCTGTTCGCGCAGGGGCTCGAAGACGTGCGCGTCGGCATCATCCGATTCTCGGCCCAGAGCCAGTCGCGAACGCCCGTCGACGAGGATGGCGATGGCCTCTTCGATACGTGGTTCACGGCCGACCGCGCGCAGCTCGAGGCGGCGACCGCGGCCCTGTCCGAGACGGACCGGACAACCAACTACGGCGCGGCGCTGGCCGAGGCGCAGTTCGAGATCAGGAACGAGTTCTCGCGCGCCGAGCTCGAGTCGCTGCCACTCTCGAAGTACGTCGTCGTGTTCGTGTCCGATGGGTTGCCCGATGTCGACCCGACCGACGCGCAAGGCAACGGCGCCGACGAGATCCTGTCGTCGGTGCGCGCGCTGCGTGAGCTGGCCGCGAGCTTTCGGGTCGGCAGCATGGCTATCCACACGGTCTATCTGTCGACCGGGCAGGGGCCGGCGCTCGATCGGCCAGCGCAGGATCTGTTGCAGGCGATGGCCGAGGAAGGCGGCGGCACCTATCGCAGCGTGCCCAACGGCGAGGCGATCAACTTCATCGACGTCGATTTCTCGGTGATTCGCCGCGTGTTCACTTTGAAGTCGCTGGTCGCGGTAAACCTGCAGTCGATCCTCGATGCAAAACAGGTCGGGGCGATCGCCGACAACGGCCCCGTCCTGTCGGAGCGGCTCGCCGTCGAGGACATCCTGCGCGGCTTCGTCGACACGAGCGGCGACGCGGTGCTCGACTGCGGCGAACCGCTCGTCGATTCCGATGGTGATGGACTCGCGGACCTGGTCGAGGCGATCGTCGGTTCGAGCCCGTTCGTGCCGGACACCGATGACGACGGCCTCTCCGACCGGATGGAATGGGACCTGGCACCGTCGCGGGACCCGCTCGACCCGAGCGACGCCGGTTGCTACGAGCCAAACCCGTGCCTGCCGGACGCAGCCGATCCCGACCTGTGCGCCTGCCTCGTCGATGTCGACTTCAACGGGCAATGCGACTGCGCCGCGACTGGCACATGCGAAGACGCCGACCTCGGACGTGACTGCGTGGACCTCGACGACGACGGCTTCTGCGACTGCCCCGACCGCGACGCCGACGGGTTCTGCGACTATGCCGATCGCGACGGCGACGGGCTCGACGACTGCACCGAGATCTACCTAGGCGCCAACAGCAACGGCGTCGATTCAGACGCCGATGGGCTGCCCGATCTGATCGAGATGCGCCAGCGCACGAGTCCGGTCGCGGCCGACCTTGCCGGTGACTACGACTTCGACCGCACCCCCAACGGGCAGGAGGTGCGCGGTGGCACCGACGCCTTCTGCAACGACGCCGCACTGCGCTCGCGCCTGGCGTATCGTTATCAGTTGGAGACCCTCGGGCTCGACGGCGACCGCACCTGCTATCGATTTACGATCGGGAACATAACGCTCGTGCCGACGCTCGCGAACCCCTCGGCGGATGTCTATCCGATCCCCGCGGTGCTCGGGCTCGAGGATCTGGACGCAAGTGACACGAGTGATGCGAGCGGCGGGCCCGAGGTCACCGACGATGCCGATGCGACCGGTGGCGATAGCGCCGAGGTCGCCGTCGTCGAGGTGATCGTGCCGCCGATCGAATCGCCCGAGGGCCGGCTCGGTGACGGCAAGAACCGCATCCTCGTGTTCGCGGGCGAGGTCGCGTTCGACGACCCCGACGCCTTCGCCGACTTCCGCGTGGCCTGCGTCGAGCCGCGCTTCTTCCAGCCCGGCAACTACAAGAACCCGCCGTCCGGCAAGCTCGTGCTGGTCGAGAGCGACTTCGTGCCGCTGCGCGGGTTCGACCTAGAGCGCGACTGCAGGAGGCCCTGAGATGGTGCGCATCGCCCCGATAATCGCATTCGTTTTCATGGCCCTCATCGCGTGTGGTGGCGACAGCGCCGACCCGGCCGACGCGACCGCCGAGGTGACGTTGTGCCAACGCGACGACGTCGAGACGCCCGAACAGGCCGGCCCGCTCCCTCCTGAAGGCGCCACCGGCCAGCTCTGCCCGGTGGGTGACAGCGACTGGTATCGCGTGACGATGGCGGCAGGCCAACACCTCATGCGCGTCTCGCTCGCGATGGACGGTGACCTGTCGCCGGTCGAGCCGGTCTATGTCGTGTGGGCGCTCGACGGCTCCGGTGCCGCGACCGAGGTGGTCGCCGCGACCCCGCCCGCGTCAGTTGGCTTCCCGCTCGACCAGGTGCACTGCCTGGCACCCGGCCCCTACGTCGTCGCGGTGCGCGATGACGGCGAGGACGCCGAGGACTTCCGGCGCAACTATCGCCTGGTCGTCAGCTCGTCGATCGATCCCGACCCGGCCGAGCCGAACGACGATGCCACCGCGGCCGTGCCGATTGCGAATGAGCAACCGGTGACGGGCTCCATCGCGTGCACTGGTGACACCGATTGGTACCGCTTCGAAGGCGGCCCCGGGCAGGTCGCGCGGCTCGTGCTCACGATGCCGGTCGGTGGCATCTCGCCGCTACTGCGGCTCATCGATGGCGACGGTGCGCTCATCGCGACGCAGGTCAATCCAGGTGGCACCGCGCGTGCGACGAACCTCGTGTTGGAAGTGGTGCTGCCCCGCAGTGGCCGATTCTATGCGGTCGTGAGTGATGACGACGGACGCAATGCAGATCCGCTGACCAACTATTTGCTGGCACTTTCGCTGCTCGATGACAGCGACCCGAACGAGCCGAACGGGCACCCCGACCTGGCGACGCCACTTGCCGCGAGCGCGGTCGCCTGCGGGGCGGACTGGTCGGGCTACCTCGAGGCGGAAGGCACCATCGGCGCGCCCGGCGACAACGACTGGTTCCGCGTGCCGCTCGCGAGCTGCGGGGGTCAGGGGCTCATCGAGGCGGAGGTCACGCTCCTCACCGACGGGCTCTCGACCGAGGTTCGGGATGCGCTCGCGCGTGAGGTCCAGATTGCCCTGACATTGACGCGGCGCGCCGCGGGCTCGCCGTGCAGCGACGACCTCGGCTGCCAGGCGTTGGACAAGGTCTGCGACAACGACTGGGATTGTTCAGGCCTCTTCAATACGTGCCTGCCCGATGGCTTCTGCGCCGGCGCGGGCGTGTGCCTGCCCGGCGACAGCTGCGGTGCCGACGTCATCCAGCGGCGTTACGAGCCCGTCGCAGGCGCGGCCGCGGCGTCCCAGAAGGCTCTATTGACGGCGCCACTATTCGGGGATGAATTCGTCTATCTGCGCGTGGCTGATTATCAATCCGATGGCGCCGCACGCGACTTGCGTTACCGCGTGCGTGCCCGCGTACGCGCCGAGCCGGACAAGAACGAGCCGTCCAATGTGTATGCGCCGACCCTGCTCGCCGACTTCCCGGTCGGCATCATGACCGATGCGGCGAAGCCGATCCCCGTTCACGACTGCACCAGCGACGGGGTCACGGTGCCCGACTGTTGCGGCCCCAACACCTGGGTTGAGGGCTACCTGTCCTATGAGAACGACCTCGATTTCTATCGCTATGCGCACCCATGCCCCGGCGAGGACTGCAACCTGCGCATCGTCTACGACTCAGCGAGCGGCCCGGTCGACTTCGTGCTGAGCGTCTATGAAGGCGACGGCCTCTGGTTTGGCGGGGTGGTCGGCGCACGCAGCGATATGCCGACCCAGACCGCCATGAGCGGCAGCTTCGGTGGCGCGTCGAGCTGCTTCTATGCGTATGCCGGGCATGTCGGACCCAACGATGGTGAAGTGCCATTCTCGTATCATGTCGGGATTCGCGACCTCGCGACGGTGCGCGACGCGAGCGCCACGCAGCGCTACCGCTTCTGCATCGAGCGCACGACGCGTGCGTGCGAGGCGCCGTGCAAGGTCTACGAGAACGGATGTGGCCTGCCATGAGCACGCCAATCCGGAGATATTACCTCGTGGTCTGCGTGGCACTTGCCGCGTGTGGCGAGGCGTCGTCGTCCGCCGACATTGCGGCAGATGTTGTCGAGACCGAGGCCGAGGTGGTCGTGCCGCGCTCACGCTGGACGATCTCGGTCGTGATGCCCAGCGGCGCCGGGCGTCAGCTTCAGGCCGCGGTCGGGCCGGGCGGTGAGATCGGGGTCGCGGCGTACGCCGATGCGGGCGTACCCGATGGCGCTTGCGGCGAGGGCGAGGCCAGCGGCGTGCGCACGCGCTGGGCACTGCAGTACGCCTCACTGGGCGCGGGCAACACGTGGTCCACGGAAGAGGTGGCCGGCATCGTGCACCTCGGCGCGACGCGCGGCTTCGACCTCGCGTTCGATGGTGATGGCACCCCGACGATCGCCGCGCTGACCGGCGAGCCGATCCCGTTCTATTGCGGTGCCAACGACCTCGGTTTGTATCGCCGCACGGGTGGCAGTTGGCAGGGCGAGGTGATCGTCGCCCAGAGCAACGAGGCCGCGACCGGCGAACCCGCCAGCGACTTCGGTTCGGTGGTCGGCCTCTGGCCGGCGCTCGCCTACGACGACACCGGGGCGGCGCTGGTCCTCTATAAGGATGTGCACGGCGGCGGGCTCCAGGGCGACGACTTCCGTCGCGCCGACCTCGAGGCCGCCTGGCAGGGCGGGGGCGGTTGGCGCCATCTGCCGGTCGATTGGGGCGAAGGTGCCGGCGACTTCAATCAGGTGGCGTTCGATGGCGAAGGCCGGCCGGTGGTCATCATGTTCCATCCGCGCGACGAGCTGACCGACTCGAAGCGTGGGCTCTGGGTATTGCGCAGCGCCGATGGCGGCGCGACCTGGGAGCGTGTGCGGGTCTTCGCGGGCGGCGTGTCGGAGCGGCCGTCGCTAGCGATCGATCGGGACGCAACGATCTGGGTCGCCTGGTATGACGGCGAGGTCGGGCTGCCCTATGTCGCCCATCTCGCCGACACGGCGACCTTTGCCGAGAGCGCCGCCTGGGTCGTCCAGGACGTCGGCGATCGCGTCTACGACGAGGGGCGCCAGCCGTCGCTCGCGGTCTCGCCGCAGGGCATTGTCGCGCTCGCGTATCAGCGCTGCGGGCGCGCTTCCGATGGGATCGGCGACTGCAATCCGGCGCGCGATGCGGTCGTGCTCGCGCGGCGCGATGGCGACCTGTGGGAGCGTGAGGTCGTCCAGGGCGCGGGGGAGGCAGGCGACGCGGCGGAAGACAATGGCCTCTGCGGCAACTACATCGGGCTCGTCTTCAAGGACGAAGCCCCGATCGTCTTCTACCAATGTCAGGTCGACCAGGGCGACGGCTTCATGAGCGAGCTGCGTGCCGCCCTGCGGGAGGCGCTATGAAAGCATGTGCGCTGATCCTCGGGATCGCGTTGGCACTCTCGAGCGGCTGCGCGGGCGGCGACGACAGCCTCGATGGCAGTGTCAGCGAGTTCTATCCGCTCGCGTTCGACTCGGTGCGCGCGCGCCTCTACGACTCGGAGTTGGCGATCGAATACGTGCGCGAGGACGGCGAGACGGTCATGCGCGTCACCGTGCGTCGCGACGAACGCGACCCTCAGGGACCGGCGACGTTCGACCTCAGCGCGGTCGGCGACCTGACCGGCAGTGCCGGTGGCGTCGAGCTGCCCGCGTTCGTCGATGGCCGCCTGGTACTCGACAGTTACCGGCCGCGCGATCGGGCGCGGGTCGAAGGCAGCTTCGAAGCCCGCGTCGCAAGCGGGCAAGCGCGCCTGTCGGTGCGCGGCACGTTCTCGACGCGGCTCGAGCTGGTGGAGGACTTGTGATCAACAAGCTACTCCGCCAGCACATCCACCGTGACGAGGTAGTCGGCGGTCATGTCGCTGCGCAGCTCGACCAGGTGGTCGCCGCGGCCGGCGAGCGGCAGCTCCCACTCGAAGATGCGGTCGTCACCGGCGGCGGCGAACAGGTCGACATCGGCGATGCGCACCGACTCGACGTCGTTGCAGTCGGCTTGCCACGACTCGACCACCAGCTCGGTGCCCGGGGCCTCCTGCGAGGCGAGCTGAAGCCGCAGGACGAGCGTGCTGGTCTCGTCGGTCGTGCGCACGATGAGGCGCAGGCCGCCTGGAAAGCGCTTGGCGACGTAGCTGCGCGGGTCCAGCACGCAGCTCGACTGAACATCGCACACCGGGATCGACTGGGTGCACAGGCGTTCCAGGCGGGCACCGACGAACGCGTCTTCGGACGAGACGCAGCCCGATACCAGGGCGCACCCGACCATCAAGCGACCCAGTCTGACGACACCCTGCCGAGACTTCATTCCGTTCCCCCTGGGGCACGAGCCTACCAGACACCGCGGGGCCGCGTCGACGTAGCGACGGCCTCGGCGTACACGTTGCCGACGAAGCGAGGTTTCATGAAGGCGTTTCCTTTCGACTCCCTGGGCACGGTGTTCGCGAGCGTGCTCGTCCTGACGTCAGCGGCGGCCATGGCGCCCGCTGCCTACGCGAGCGACGACGATCGCGGCTATGACAGTGTCATCGTGCAGAACCGCGACAACTTCGGGCACCACGAGCTCGGGGTGGCGGTCGGCTTCCTGCCGATGGATGCCTTCACCAAAGGGTTGACCCTCGGCGCCAGCTACACGCTGCGCTTCGACGAGGTCTTCGGCTGGGAGATTGCCCAGCTCACGCATTCGTTTCCGATCGACAGCGGCCTTCGCGACGAGCTACTCGCGTTCGACCTCGAACCGCAGACCTTCGAGGTGGTCGAGACGACGTTGTTCACCAACTTCGTGTGGACGCCCATCTATTGGAAGGGCGCGGTGATGAACGAGTCGCTCGTGCTGGGCGAGATCATGTTCATCGTGGGCGGCGGCGTCGGCTGGTTCACGCGCAGCACGCGCGGCGGATTCGATGTCGGCATCGCGCTGCGCTTCTACCTGTCGAGCCTCGTCAGCCTGCGCCTCGACGTCCGCTACGAGGGCTTCATCGAGAATGCGCCCGACGGTCTCGCCTTGCACAACGAGATCTGGACCGGGCTTGGCCTGGCGTTCACGCCATGAGCGGCCGCGCAAAACGAAATGCCCTCGCCGTGTTCGGAGCGGCGCTGGTGTTCAGCGTCGCCGGTTGCAGTGCGCCGACGCTGATGCAGACGCGCGAAGGCGCCTTCGAGCAGGCGGTCTCTGCGATGGGCAGCAAGCGGCCGTTGCTCGCGCTGCGCGCCGCCTTCCGTTACCTGAAAGGGGCCGGCCCCGACGACCCGCGTTACGATCGCGCGCTGCGTGTGATGGCGGTCGCTGCCAACGAGCTCGGCCTGCCTTACGCGGCCTCGATCTGGTACCTGCAGATCGCCCAGGGCGGGCGCGATCCGGCGCTCCTGCCGGTCGCGATCGAGGGCCTTCAGCAGCTGGTAGAACGCGGCGTGCACGACGACGAGTTGATCGTCTCGGGCTACCTCGCGTCGGCCGATCTCGCGGCACTTCCGGCGGGCCTCATGGCGTTTGTCGACTACCACGCGGGGCTCGACAGCTTGCGCCGTGGCGAACGTTCGTGGGCCGACCAGCGCTTCGCCAAGATCGGGCGCGCGAGCCCGTACGCCTGGCGCGTGCGTTACGTGCGCGCGGTCGACCTCGTCGCGGCCCGCGACCTCGATCAGGCCCAACAGGCGCTGGAAGCGATGTTGACTGACGCGGATGATCCCAACCGTGAGGGACCGGCCACGCTGGCACCGCTGCCAAGCGACCTGCGGAACGACGTCGAGCGCTCGCTGGCGCGCCTCCACTTCGAGCGCGGTCGCTGGGAGCAGGCGCTGGTCCTCTATGATCGGGTGCGGGCGCGCACGCCGACGGACGCCTCGCTGCTCCTCGAGATGGCGTGGACCCACTTCTATCACGGCGAGACACGCCGGGCACTGGGGCTCCTCGTGGCGCTCGACGCGCCAGCGTTCGCGTCGCTGATTGCGCCCGAACGCTTCCTGTTGGAAGCGATGTGTCTTCGGCGCTTGTGTCAGTTCGAGCCGGCGCGTGCGGCCGCGGTGCGCCTGCGCGGGCGCTATGCCGCGGTCTACGCGGGGATCGAGACCGGTCGGCCGCTGCTGGAAAACGCCCCGCTCGTGCGCGCGGCTGAGCTCGACCCGCGTGCGCGGGCGATAGCGCAGCTCGAGGCTGAGCTCGCCCGCGAGGCCAGGAGGATCAAATCGGAGCTTGGGGAAGGTCTCGAGCCGGAGCTCGTGGCCAGCCTCGACGAGCTCTATCGACGTGGGCTCGACGAGATCGGTCGGCGTAAGAGCGAGCGTCTGCAGGCCGCTGTCGCGGAGCTTGCGGAGGAACTCTTGTTGGCGCGCGACGATGTGCGCTTCACGACGCATGAACTGGCGGTGGCGCTCTTGCGTGGCCGCATGCGCCCCGAAGGTCCACGCGAACGCGACGTGGGCGGCCTCGGTGCGAGCGACGGCAAGGTCGTCTATCGCTTCGTCGGCGAGTACTGGAAGGACGAGCTCGACGACCTGCTCGTGCTGGTGGAGGACCGATGCATCGAATGACCCCGCTGCGTGGGCTCTGGAAACGGCTTCTCGCTGGCCTCGCTGTCTCGCTGTCGCTCGGCGCGTGCGCCACGGCCGATGTCGCCGTCTCGGATCCGCCCGTCATCGAGCGGCTGCGACTGGCGATCACCAAGACGCGTAATGCGATCGAAGAGACGCGTACGACGATCGCGCGGTCGCAAGGCAGCGTGCGCCTGCCGGAGCTGTACGTGCGGCTGGCCGAGCTGCTCTCGGAAGAGGCGCGCCACCACAATCAGGTCGCCTACGAGCGCGAAGAACGGAAGAGCCGGGTCATTCACGCGCCGCAGGTACAGCTCCTCAAGTACCAGGCGATCGCCACCTATCGCGAGGTCCTTCAGCGCTTCCCCGACAGCCCGCTCGGGCCGCTGGCGCGCTTCAATATCGGGCACGAGCTGCGCGAGCTCGGCGAGTTCGACGAGATGGTGAAGGTGCTGGACGAGCTGGTCGCCAAGCACCCGACGAGTCGGCTCGCGGGCGAAGCGCTGCTGGTGCTGGGCGACTACTACTTCGACAAGGGCGACCTCGTGACGTCGGGTGCGAAGTACGCCGCCATCGTGCGTCGCGGGGCGTCGCGCGTGCTCGGCCTCGGCAGCTACAAGCTCGCCTGGGTGCACATGAACCAGGGCGACTGCGGCAAGGCGTTGTCGGCCTTCGAGGCGGCGCTGTCGGCCGCGAAGTCCTGGCGTGAGGCGGTCGCCAAGCGGGTCGACAGCGGCGGCGACGACGAGGCGCCAGCGACCGCGCAGGCGATCGACGTCGGACGCGAGGCGCTCGTCGACCTGGTCTATTGTTACACCCAGGAGCGCGACCCACTCGAGGCGCAGACGTATCTACGTGAGCGGGCCGAGACGCGCGCCGCCTATGTCGCGGCGTTGCGGCGCATGGCCGATCGCTTGGGGTTGATGGATCGTCCGGACGCGGGGTTGCCGGTCGCGCGCGAGCTGTTGCGGTTGGCGCCGGTCGATCAGGACCGGCTCGACGATGCGCGCGTGCTGTACACCTTCTTACGGCACGAGCTGAAGCCTAACGAGGATCCGCAGCGGCCCGTTGCGGCCCCTTCAAAACTTACGGATAAAACTGACAAAATCGACAAAGGCCCAAAGCCTGCGCCGGTCGGGGCGCGGCCTGCGCGCTTCCTGTTTCGGGCGCTCGATGTGACCATGCTGACCGAATCGGTCTCGCGTTGGGGGCAGCTACCGGGCCTGCCCGAGGAGACGCGCAAGACGACGCGCGAGGAATTCGAGCGCTACGTGCGCGACCTCCTCACGACCGCGCAGGAGCGCACGGCCGATCCCGCCTTCAGCGAGCCCACGCGGCAGCTCGCACGTGAAGAGGTCGCGCGTGGCTATCGCATCTATCTAGATGCGTTCCCCGAGGCCCCCGAGCGGCTCGCGATGGCAAAGAACCTGGCCGATGTGCTGGCCGATGGCGGCTGGCACTACGAGGCGGGGCTGGCGTTCATGGCGGTGGCCGATGGTGAACGCGAGCCGACCGCGCACGCTGCGGCGCTGGTGACGGCGGTGAGCGAGCTGCAGCGATCGCTGGAGGCCAGAGGCACGCGCTCCGCGACCGGGCGTTTCCTAGCGCGTGCGGCCTTGCGTCGTGCCGGTCTGGCGCTGCTCGCGAACACCGATGGCGCGCCGCCGTTGCCCAAGGACAAAGAGCGCGCGGTGAAATTCGCGGTGGCGTTGTCCTACTTCGACGAAGGTCGCTTCAGTGACGCGATCGACCGTTTCGTGGCGCTCGCATACGAGGCACCTGGCACCGAGGAAGGCGCGGCGGCGATCTTGAGCGCGCTCGACGCACACGAAGCGCAAGGCGACTTCGATGCGCTCATCGCGTTGGGGCAACGCTTCGTGGCCGACGACAGCCCCGCCTCGGGCGAGCTCAAGGCGAAGATCAAGCCGGCGATCGCGCGGGCCGAACAACGCAAGCTCGACGAGCTCGCGCTGGCGGCGGCGGGTGCTGGCGGTGGCGACCTGGCGGTGCTCGAGCGCTTCGGGGAACGCTACGCGGGCACGACGCTTGGCGAGCGCGCGCTCATCAACGCCTTCGTAGCGGCGCGCGCGATGGGCGACGCGGCCTCGGTGCAGCGGCTCGGACAGGCGATCGTCGCGGCTTACCCGCAGAGCGAGCAGGTCGCGGGCATCATCGCGACGATGGCCAAGGGCGCGCTCGCGACGCTCGACTACGAGGGCGCGGTCAAGGCGTTCGAGCAGGCGGCCAAGGCCCAGGGCAACGATCGGCTACCGCTTCTATTGGCGGCGGCCGACATCGAAGCGCAGCTCGGAGATTTCGGACGCGCGGAAGCCTTGCTGATCGACGCGCTTGCCGGGGCCAAGACCTCGGGTGCCCGCAATCAGGTCGCGGCCCGGCTCGCGGCGCTGCTCGAAGAGCGTGGTGCACCGGCTGCCGATACGCTGCGGCTGCTCGGGCCGTTGGTTGCCGATCGCGACGGCGACGTGCTCGCGACCTACGGGTTGGCCCAGCTCGAGAGCGGTGACGGCGAAGGCGCCGAGGCGACGTTCCAGCTCGTGCTCGGTGGCCAGGTCGAGGCAACGCGTGACGCAAAAGCGCGCGCCCGGTTCGGCAACGCGGAGGCGCTGGCGTTGCTCATCCAGCGCTTCGAGCCGAACGGCACGCTCGATGGGTTGAGCGAGCTGACGGCGCTCGTCGATCTGGTCGAGGAGAGCTACCTCGAGGCTGCGCGTCAGAGCGATGCTCTCCTGACACCGATGGCGCTCGGACGCCTCGCGACGGTCGCGCGGTTCGCGTCGAAGAAGCTCATAGCGGCCCAGCTTCCGGCCGACCTGGCCGAGCCCGATCGCACCGTCGTCGCTGACGGCTTGAAGTTGCGCGCAAAGCAGCTCGACGACCTCGCGAATGAGGCGCTCACGACCTGCGCCAATCAGGCCTGGACCGGCAAGGTCTTCAACGGGGCGGTGCGCAGGTGCCTGGCCGGGCAGGCGCTGACCGATCCACGCATCTTGCACGACCCGCTCAAGCGGCGCAGCCGAAGTGGCGCAGCGAGCCTGTCCGAGCCGTTGCGTCAGGAGCTCTCCGACGCGCCCGACGACGCGGTGGTGCTGATGAAGGTCGGCACGGCGCTGCTCGACGCGGACGACCCGCACATCGCGCGGCTGGTGCTCGCGCGCGCCGCGGCGCAGTCCACCGGCGTCACGGGCCACACCCACAACCTGCTCGGCATCGCGGGCTACCGGGTCGGCGCTTACCTCGAAGCGCTCGAGGCGTTCGCGCGTGCGGCCGACCTCGGGCTCGAAGCGGGACGCGATAACCTGCGCGCGGCCCTGGCCGAGCTTGGCCTGTCGGCGGCCGCGGGCGAGATCGACAAGCGTTGGCCCACGCGCGGCGAGCCCGGCGGGCGGCCGCTTGGCGGCAATGGACCTGGAGGTGTGCGATGAAGCGGTCCGGTCCTGTCGCGGCGATCCTGCTGACCTGTGCGACCGCGTTCGCGGCGTGTGGTGGCGTCGCGATGATCGATGTGCACGACGGGCGCGTGCCGCTCGAAGCGCGGCAGTGGGTGGGCGGTGCCGACGACGCGGTGGCGATCGCGCGGGCCGGGCTCGATGACGCGCTCGCGGCCAAGGACGAGCTCGGGCAATGGAAGCGGGCGCTACGGCGAACGGGCTCGCTGCCGGCCGCTGCAAAGCCGCTCGAGGTGCCCCTCGCCGCGTTGATCGAGGCGCGCACGAAGCTCGCGACCGCCAGCGTCGAACGGGCCCGCGCGGACCTCGAGCTCGCACGCGCAGCACGCACGCTGGTGCACGCCGAGACCGCGATGCGCTACGATCTTGCGGTCTACGATCTCACGGTCCTGCGGACTGAACGTGATGGCGCGCGGCGCGAGCTCGATCGACGTGGGCGGCGGGTCGAAGAGGTGACCGCCACGCGTGAGCAGGCGACGGTCGCGTTCTGGAGCGCCTATCGTACGGCGTTTGGTCAGAGCCCCGCGGTCGGCCGCGTATTCTGGCTGGCGACCGATTGAGACTGATTGAGCCCGCTGCTTGACGCGAGGTTTGCGGGAATGGACACTGCTCACTGGAGAAGAACCGGACCTTGGGTCGGACGCTGTGACGCGCTCTCGATCGGCCGGTCGAATCCGTCAAAGGGGGGGGATATGTGGCTGTCCTTGCTGGAGAAGGGCCGCGGGCACGCGTGCACGATGGCTGTGGTGGGTCTCGCTGTGACTGTGGCGTCCGAGGCACGGGCCCAGGCGCCGCCCTATGAGTGTGACGATAACTTCGGGCAGTGTGGCACGCCCGATCAGTCCGGCGGCGGTGGCGGCGGTGGGGGTGGCAGCATCCTCATCAACAACACCGACCTCGGCGACACCTACCAGAATGCCGACGACTACGATGACGACGGCGTCGAGGACCCGTACGACAACTGCGCGCGCGATGAGAACGTGGCCCAAGGCGATGGCGATGGCGACGGCGTCGGTGACGCGTGCGACGTTTGCCCGGCGGCCCCGAACGCCGACCAGCTCGACCTCGATGGCGATGGTCTCGGCGACGGCTGCGACGGTGACCTCGACGGTGACGGCGTCTTGAACATCGACGACCTGTGCCCGAGCGTCGCCAACCCGGGTGGCCTCGGCGGCCAGCCCGACGCGGACGGCGACACGCTCGGCGACGCGTGCGATGGCGACATCGACGGAGACGGCGCGCCGAACCTGACCGATGCCTGCCCGCTGAATGCGACCATCAGCGCCCCACGCGAGGACCAGCTGGCGCTGTGTTTCCCCGACGCCGATGGCGACGGCGTGAGCGAGGTCGACGCGCAGGCGCCTGACACCTGCGCCACCGTGTTCGACCCGGACCAGCTCGATGTCGATGGCGACGGCATCGGCGACGCATGCGACCCCGACATCGACAACGATAGGTTCGCGAACGCGGTCGATACGTGCGAGACCATGGCCAACCCCGACCAGAAGGACTCCGACCGCGATGGGCTCGGCGACGGTTGCGACAGCCGCGCCTGCTTCGTGGTGCTCGGCGACGCGGGCAACTGCCTCGATGCGACGGCACCGCTGACGGTCTACAGCCCACCGATGTTGGCCGTGGCCGGCGAGGACCTGCGCCTCCGGTTGTTCATGAATCGCGAGAGCCAGCCCTTCACGTACCGCTGGGACGTGGTCGCGTCGCCCGCCGGCGCGAGCGCGCGCATCGCCAACCAGGATGGCAGTGTCGCGTTTTCGACGCCGTACGAGTACCACTACCTGAAGGACCAGGTGCCGACCTTCGTCGCCGACCGCCCCGGCACCTATCAGGTGCGTGCGCGCGTGCGCACGATCTGGGAGGACCGCCTGACGTCGCAGCTCAATGTCGAGGCCGAGTACGTGACGTCGATCACGGTCGAGCCGGGCTTGGGCGGCAGCGGCGACGACGCGGGCTGCAATGGCGGCGCTGGCGGGTTCCTGGCGGGTCTCCTCGGGCTCGCGGGGGTTGGGGCGTTGCGGTTGCGACGCGAGCGTGAGCGCACGGCCGCCGCGCGGTGAGTTCGATGGCGCGACGTGTTCTCTTTATGATGGTGCTGGCAACGTCGGTGCATGCGAGCTGCGATGACGCGGGTCTCGACACTGTGCGCGTATGCGGCGATCTGGTCGTACCGGCGGAGCTCGTCGCATTGCGCGTGACCGTGTTGAGCGTGGGCGACGGCGGGCTGCGCGAGCGCACCGGCGGGGCACTGGTGCTTTACGAAGAGGACGATGTCGCGGGTGAAGAGCAGCAGCTCCCGGTCGCAGTGGCGGTGGCCGCGGTCGGGGGCACACGCGTATTCCGCGCGCAGGCGATCGGACGCGATGGGACCGAGGTCGGGCGGGGCGAGGTGCTCGTGTCGGGGTCGCCCGGGGGCGCAGTGGTCGTCAACTTGAGCCGCGCCTGCCTCGGTTTCGTGTGCCCGCTCGGGCAGACGTGCGAGGCGAGCGCGTGCATCGTGACTCCAGCCGCGGGAGCGTCGGGCGGCTGTCTTTTGCCGGAGGCGCCATGACCGCGGCAGGCACCGCGTTTGGGATCCTGGTCGTGCTCACGGCCTGCACCGACGTCGGGCTCTATAGTGAGGAGCGGCCGCGCAACGAGCCCGACCGCGTGACGTTGACGGGCCGGGTCTGCGCCGATGACCCGGTGAGCGCACGCTTCCCGGTGCGCGTCGTGTTGCTGGTCGACCAGGCGCAGGGCCCGTTGTTCTCGGACTTCGATCCGGCCGGGCTGCGTATCGTGTCGCTGAGCGGCTTCGTGCAGCGGGCGCTCGGCTCGCCGGCGACGTCGCTGGCGGTCGTTGGTTATGCGGGGCGGGCCCGCACATTGGCACCCGCGCCGGGTGGGGGGCCGCTCGGCTCTCCAGGGGTGGGGGCCGTGCCCGCGAGCTTTACGCGCAATCCAGGGGAGCTGCTCGCGGCGCTGTCGCAGCTCGGGATCGCCGAGCCGTGTCTCGCCGAAGGGCAGTGCCGCGACTGGCTCGAAGGGCTGCGCTCGGCGCGTGCGCTGATCGAAGGCGACATGGCGTCGCTCAGCGCGGGTAGCCGCGTCTTGACCCAGTACGTCGTGATCCACGTTGTCGCCGGACCGCAGGAGCCGCCCGCCGAGACGACGCTCGCCGGTGAGCCGTGTGGTGAGGATCTCGTCGGCTGCCAACGTGCGCGAGAGGTCGCTGAAGTGACGTCACTGCGTGAAGCGATCGGTGCGGGCGGCGCGGCCGGTCTGCGCTACCACGTGCTCCAGCTCGCGACCGGGGACGATGCCGAGGTCGAGGCGCTCGCGGTTGGGCTGCGCCAGGTGGCGCTCGCGGGGCGCGGACTCTATCAGCGCATTGGCGCCGTCGGCGCGCTCGACGCGGGTCCATTGGATCTTCTCGATGTGCGCACCGAGCTGCGGGCGAAGCACCTCGTCGTCGCCAACGTAAATGCCAAGCCGACCGCGAACGGACCCGCCGTCGACAGCGACGGTGATGGGCTGTCCGATCTCGAAGAGGCGACCACCGGGACTCGTCCCGACGCCGCAGACACGGATGGAGACGACATCGGCGACTACGTCGAGGTGCTGGTCGGCCTGCGCCCGCTCGAGCGCGACACGCCGGTCGCCTGCGCGAGTGTATCGGCCGGGCGTGACAGCGATCGCGATGGCCTTGGCGATTGCGACGAACGCCTCCTCGGCACCGACCCGAGCCTCGTCGACAGCGACGGTGACGGCAGCCCCGATCGGCTCGAGTTGATTTCACAGCTCGACTATCTGCATGCCGACGGCGACCAGGATGCTGACGGCGACGGGCTCGCGAACGGGGTCGAGCTGCAGCGGCGGAGCGACCCACGCTCAGATGACCTGCAGGCCGAGCTGGAGTTCGGGTATCGCTACGAGCTGGAGGACGAAGGCATCGTCGAGGAGCGTTTCGTGAGCCGCCTGACGGAGCTGCAGGGGGTCACCGTCACGCACGTCTCCGACGCCACGACCCCGGGGCTTGGTCTCATCGAATGGTTGCCGAGCCTTGGCGCGATGCGCTGGCGCGACCCGGCCGAGACGCAGGCCGGGCCGCTGGTGCCTGCGACGGCCGATGGCAGCTATGTGCTGCCGGCGGCTTCGTTTGCGCCGATCCAGGGTGAGACCGGGCGCTTTCTCGAAGTACAGATCGAGCGCGCGCTGCTGCCGGCCGATAACCTCGGCGAAGGCGTGCGTGTCGGTCTGCGCGCGCGCAGCTGCCTGCGTTGGACGGTGCGCAATGTCAGGCTCGTGGCGACGCAGCCGTTGGCCTCCGATCCCGACCAGGTCGCGGGGAGGAACGAAATTCTCGTATACTTCGCACAAGCGCCTGAGGAACGCCTGACCATCGCGGGCCCGGTGCGGCTCGCGTCGATCCCGTTCGTGTACGCGCCACCCGCGCGGCGCGAGCCCGACGGCGCGGTGATCGAGGTGCTCGACAGCGAGTTCGTGACCGCGCGGCCGAGCCAACCATGAACCCCGAGGCCGATATGCAGCTGACCAAACCGCGCCTGTCCCTGGCACTGCTCGCACTGCCGGCGCTCGTCATCGCGACCCTGACGATCGGCCTGTCGGCGACCGTCTGGTCGGCGCCGCCGCGCCCGCGTCCGACCCCGGCCGAGCGCAAGAAACCCGCGCCGAAGCCAGCCCCTGTGAAGCCCGAAGCCGCGACCGAGCCCGCCCCCGATGCGCCCGGCGAGCCGGTGCTCCAACGCAGCAATCGCATGGAGCTCGACGCGCGGGTCGTGCGCGGCGAGACGGCGCGTTCAGGCGCGGTCTACCTGTTCCAGCGGGCGCCGCGGCGATTGCCGCCGCTCGTCGGTCTCCAGCAGAGCTATCTCGATGAGATCGTCGTGCCGGTGCTCGGGCAGGACGCGTTGCGCGCGCCGTCTGCGGCGTCCGAGATTCCAATCGACCCGAAGCCGACGCCGGCAGCACCGCCCACGCCGGGCCCGAAGCCAGCACCCGGGGGAGGGCGCTAGCATGTCGGCACCCAACGCGCCGCTCCAAGGGGGGCCGAAGCTCGGGCGCTACGAGCTCGTCGTGCGGCTCGGCATCGGCGGCATGGGGGAAGTGTGGGCCGCGCGTCAGAAGAGCCTCGGCGGCTTCGAGCGCATGGTCGCGGTGAAGCGCATCCTGCCCCGCTTCGCGTCCGACCCGGCGTTCGTGCAGCGCTTCGCGATGGAAGCGCAGATTGCAGCCGTGCTCTCGCATCCCAACATCGTCCAGATCCACGACCTCGAGGAGGACCGTGGCGAGATATTCATCGCCATGGAACTCGTGCGCGGTGAGACGCTGCAGGCCGTCATCCGGCGCGCCTGGGAGCAGACCGGGCAGCCTGTCTCGGCGGCCATCGGCGCGGGCATCATGGCACGCGTTTGTCGCGCGTTGCACCACGCCCACACCCATGTCGACCCGGTCGCCGGGGTGCGTGGCCTCGTGCATCGCGACGTGGCACCGGCCAACGTGCTGGTCGGCTTTCGCGGCGAGGTGAAGGTCGTCGACTTCGGGATCGCACGCGCGCTGAACGATGTCTCGGTGCCCGCGGGCCCAGTGTCGGGCGACGCGACGGGAGGTGGCTCGGCGGCGAGCGGCGGGCGGGTCGCGTATATGTCGCCCGAGCAGGCGCGGGGTGAAGAGCTCGACGCACGCTCGGACATCTTCGCGGCGGGCATCGTGCTCTGGGAGCTCCTGACTGGCATGCGCCTCTTTGGCGGCATGGAGTCGGCTGAGACGCGCCGGGTCGTGTCGGGACCCGAGCCTGCGAGGCTCGCGATACAGGCACGTCCGGGGCTGGACCCCGAGCTCGCGGCCATCGCCCAGCGCGCGCTCGAGAAGGATCGTGCACGTCGGTATGGCGACGCCGCGCAGATGGCCGCCGACCTGGAAGCACAGCTCGTCCGGCTCGGGGTCCCGCCGATCGATGAGGCGCTCGTCGGTCTCATGGACCAGTTGTTCCGCGATCAGAAAGAGCGGTGGGCGCAGATTGGCGCGCTGCCTCAGGCCGCGCGGGCCGCGCCCTCGCCCGCCCTCGCGCCCGCGCCCACGCCCGCGCCCACGCCCATGCCCACGCCCGCGCCCACACCCGCCCTCGCGCCCTCGCCCACGCCCACGCCCACGCCCTCGCCCTCGCCCTCGCCCGCGCTCTCGCTCGATAACCTCGATGCGCTCGATCTCTTCGATGTGACCCTGCCGGAGCAGGTCCCGTTCTCCGATGTCACCGATCCGGACGAGGTCCGTAACGCGTCGCTGCTGTTGGCGATATCGTCCGCCGCGGCGCAATCGCTTACCCCCGGGGAGCCCCAGCCGGGCCCCGCCGAACCTGCCCCGTCACGTGCGCCGGCACCGTCACCTGAGCGTGGCCGCTACCTGCCACTGCCCTTCGACATCGACGCGTTCTATCAATCCAAGGCGGCGACCGCGGCCGCGAGCTGGTCGCTTGATGTCGCCCTGCTCTGGGGCGACACGGTTATCTCGTCGACGACGTTCACTAAGTCGCAGGATGTCGTGTTGGCCGACAGTGAGCTGGCCGACTTCGCGATCCCGCGCGAGGTCCTCGGGAGCGCGTCCTTCAAGCTCGTGCATGGCACCGACACGGGCTTCGTGCTCGACCTGTCGAATCCGGCAATTACCGGAGACGTGCTGGTCGGCGACAAGGTGCGCTCGCTCGCGGAGCTCACGGCCAATGGCCCGAAGTTGCCGATCAAAGGGGCGCTGCGTGCACGCCTGAAGCTCGGCGAGTTTACGCTCCTCGTGGCACACGTCCCGGCCGTGAGCGCGGTCGTGCTGAAGCGGTCGGTCGAGGCCGAGCCGTTCTATTTCATGGGACTGTCGGCCCTCGTGCAGCTCGCGTTCCTCATCATCGCGTCGAACGCGCCCGACGATCTTCTGATGGCGACGCGCGACCCGCGGGCGCTGCGGCAGAAGGTGATCCAGGCGCTCAAGATCACGCCCGAGCAGCTCGAGGAGCAGAACAAGAAGGAGGAAGCGAAGAAGGAGGAGGAGATCCGTAAGGACAAAGAGGTCGCCAAGGAGGACGAGCTCAAGCTCGATCCGAAGAAGGTCATCCCGCTGACCGACCCGACGCCGCCTGAGCGTACGAGCCTGCTCGTCGACAAGATGAACCGCAAGCCGAAGGAGACCGACAAGCCGCCCAACTTGCCGACCGACCTCTTCCAACCGCCGACCAGCGCGGACACGAAGGCCTCGCTCGACGCACTCAAGGAGCGACTCGCGCCTCCGAGCCCCGGCACAGCCTCGAAGCTCGCCGACATCGGCGTCACTGTCGGCCCGAACGAGGGCGGGCGGCCGACCGATGTCAATCGCATGAACGGACTCCTCGACGGGCTGCCGGCGACGCCTGTGGGGACGTTCGCGGTGGACACCGGAGCGGCTCCGAGCGGGCCGCTCGCGGGTGACACCGCGCGCGATGTGGGGCGCAAGCTGACCGACGGAAGAGCCCTCCGGACCGGCAACGTGCGCGGCAAGGTGACCGGCATGAAGAGCGCGACCAAGGTGTCGGGTAGCCTCGACCCAGGCCAGGTCTATGACGTCATCGACAAGAGCATCGGCAAGATTCAGGCATGCTATGAGGGACGCTTGCGCGTCGACGCGACGCTCGCTGGGCGCATCACGTTTCGGTGGACGGTGACGGCCAGCGGCAGTGTGAGTGGCGTGCAACAGACCGCGAGCACCGTCGCCGACCCAGAGGTCGCGACGTGCATCAAGCGCGTGCTGCAGGTGCTGAGGTTCCCCAAGCCCGACGGTGGCGTGGTCGAGATCAGCTACCCCTTCATCTTTAGAGGCTCGTGATGTGCAAGTTCGGTGTTTCGCTGGTCGTGCTCGCTGGGGTCGTGCTCGGCGCGGGCTGTGATTCGGCGGACGGGGAGTGTGAGGGGCCGACCATCCTGCCGCGCGAGAGCCCGAAGGCGCTCGGGCCGTTCCGACCGCTGGCCCAGGGAGAGGCGCCCGATCCCGGGTCGCCCGGGGCGGTGCCGTACGAGTGGACCTTGTTCCTCCAGAACGGCTGCCGCGCGCCGCTGAAGATCGACAAGGTCTGCATCGTGGGCGAGGGCCACAATGGCGACCCGGAAGACCCCGCGTTCACCCTCGAAGGGCCGGTCCCCGCCGTGGTCGACCGCGGCGATTCGGCCGCGGTCCGGCTGACCTTCGACCCCAAGGACGTCAACCGCGACCGCGACGACGACGGACAGCGCGACCCGGACAACATCGCCATCGTCGTGCAGTCCAACGCGACGAACTTCCCGACCCTGGTCGTGCCGGTATGCGCGCTCATCGTGCCCGCGGACGAGGTCGCCAGTGCGGCCCTCGTCGGCTGCAAATCGCCGATAACAGTGACCCCAGGCAAGGCGGACCGGACGCTCTGCCCATGATTCTCGCCCTTCGCGTTCTCGCGCTTGCCAGCGCACTTGCGGCTTGCAGCTACGAGGAGGTGTTGCCGCAGAAAGAGGTCGCCAGCGACGCGGCGAACGTGATCGACGTGAGCTTCAGCGAGCTGGACACCAACACGGCGCCCCTGCCTGACACAACGGACACGGCGGATACGCGAGCTCTCGACAGTGCCGTTCCTGGCGAGACGCAGACTGCTCCTGACGCCGACACGAGCGCCGCAGACAGCGGGCCAGGCAGCCTCGACGACGACAGCGTTGCACACACCCCCGACACCCCTGACGGCTCGCCTTCGGGCGATGTTGCGAGCGACGACGATACGGCGCACGACGCTGCACCCGATGTCGACACAACCCCGGCGCGCTGCGGTGGCGACCTATTCCTGAGCGAGTACGTCGAAGGCACTGGCTGGAACAAGGCACTCGAGATCGCCAATTTCACGGGTCGCGATGTCGACCTGCAAGGCTACGCGCTCTGGAAGATCACCAACGGCGGTGACTGGGCCGAAGGCGCTGCGCGTGCGTTCCGGCTCAGTGGCGTGCTCACGCACGGCCACGTCCTGGTCGTCTGCCATGCCAACGCGGCCGCGCCGATCCTGGCCGCGTGCGATGTCGCGACCACCGTCGACGCCGCCGAGTTCAACGGCGACGATGCGCTCGCCCTCGTGCGCAACGGCGCCATCATCGATGTCATTGGCAGCGACGGCGGCGACCCAGGCGTCGGCTGGAGCGTCGGCGGCGTGGACCAAGCGACCGCGGACCACACCCTGCGTCGCAAGGTCGACGTCGTCGAAGGCTCGGACACATGGGCCGCCACCGAGCCGACCTGGACGGTGCTCAATAACGATGTGGTCGGAGGGCCCGGCGGCCTCGGCGCGCTGCTCGTCGACGCGCGCTGCGAGGTCACCGCCCCGCCCCGCGCCGGGTTCAACGAGATCGCCGCGGCCGGGATCGCCGGCCAGGGCCAGGACTTCGTCGAGATCGCGGCCTTCGCCGGCAGCGGCCAGCAAGGCGCGCTCAGTATCGGGGGCTGGGTCATCGCCTCGACCAGCGGACGCTACACGTTCCCGCCCGGCGCGACGGTGCCTGTCGGCGGTTTCCGCGGTGTCTCGCAAGGGGTGCTCGGCTTTGCGTTGGGCCTCATCGATCGCGTCTGGCTCTACGACGCCGAAGGCGCCCTCCAAGACGTGGTCGGCTGGCAGTCGGACGACCTTGCGTCGGGCGCATCCTACGGACGTCTGCCCGATCTCGCTGGGGACTTCGTCAGCAATACCATCGCCACGCCCGGGGCTGGCAACCGCAACCCGGACACGTGGTGCGGCGACGCGACCTGCCAGGACGACGAAGACTGCGCCGCGTGTCCCGACGATTGTCGGGTGTGCCACCCGGGCCCGGGCGACCTCGTCGTGAGCGAGGTCATGGCCGACCCTGCAAACGGGCCCGAGTGGTTCGAGGTCGTCAACGCGACCGCCCTTCCGTTGGAGCTGTCCGAGGTCGTCGTGCGCGACGAGGGGCTCGACTTCCACCTCGTCGCCCCGGCTGCGGGCCTCATCATCGAGGCCGGCGACATCCTCGTGATGGCGAGCGGCCCCATGACCGGCGTCGCCCATCAGTACGAGTTCACCGGTGCATCGCTCGCGGCCGCGAACGACGAGATCATCCTCGAGCGACTCGGGGTCATCATCGACGCCGTCACCTGGACCGCAGCAACGGGCCGCGGCATTGCGTGGAGTCTCTCCGGGGCGGCTGTCGACTCGATTGATAATGACCTCGCGGGCGCCTGGTGCCCGGCCGTCGACGCCTGGGACGATGGGCAGCGTGGCACCCCGGGCTCGCCGAACCCGACCTGTGCCGCGTGCGGCGACGCGACCTGCGACCCGGGCGAGACCTGCGATGGCTGCCCTGAAGATTGCGGCGCGTGCCCGGCCGAAGGCTGTGCTGCCGACCTGTTCATCTCGCAGTATGTCGAGGGCACGTCGTACAACAAGGCGATCGAGCTCGCGAACCGCACCGGGGTCGCGGTCGATCTCACACACTACGCGCTCTGGCGGATCACCAATGGTGGCAGCAGCTGGGCGGAGCTCGCAGCCAGCTCGAAGGTATCGCTGGTCGGCATGCTTGCGAACGGCGAGGTCTGGGTCGGCTGCAACACGAGCAGCGACGCGGCGCTCACGTCCGCGTGCGACGCCTTGTACGGGCAGGGCAGCGCGCCCACGAACTTCAACGGTGACGATGCGGTCGCACTCGCGAAGGATGGCGTCATCATCGACGTCATCGGCGTCGACGCGCTCGACCCCGGCATCGGCTGGGCGGTCGGTGGCGTCGCCGACGCGACCGCGAACCACACGCTGGTGCGCAAGTCATTGGTTCGCAATGGAAATGTGGATTGGGCTACGAGCGCACTGGACGAGTGGGAGGTGCGTGTCGAAGATGACTTCTTCGGGATTGGAGCCCATGACGTTGACTACACTTGTCAACCTTGAGCTGGAATCGGGGCGCCGGGCCTGCTATCAACGCCCGGAGCCGCTGAAACAGCGGTGGTCCCTGGCATAAGGAAGTAAGACGATGAAGACGCGAATCCTGTCGCTGATGGCACTCTCGCTGAACCTCTCGCTCGTAGCGGCGCCGTCCGCTTTCGCCAGCGCGCCCGCCTCCAGCGCGCCCGCCTCCAGCGCCATCGTCGCCTGTGGTGACGACCATAAAGAAGCGGGCAAGCCCGTGCCGGCTAACGCCCTGACAGTGAGTCTCAAAGTGACCGGCATGAGCTGCGGCGACTGCGCGGACGCGATCCGCAACGCCCTCCTGAAGCTCGATGGCGTCTATGACGCCGCCGTCAACTACGAGACCGGCGTCGCCAACGTGCAGATCGATGGCACGAAGGTCGACCAGGCCAAGCTGAGCGAGGCGATCGTAAAAGCCGGCTTCAAGGTCGAGCCGGCCAAGGGCTGATGCGAATCTGGGCGTGGGTGGTCGCCGTGCGCAAGACCTGCTGAACACCAATCGCCCGCGGCATATGCCGCCGCAGGCTCGCTGGACGAGGCTCGAGATATGAGGATGCGAATCTTGGCAGTCGCGGCCGCGATTGCTTGCCATCTTGCGTGTGGCAAGGGTGCGGAGGCCGAAGGCGGCCCACCCGGTGGTGGCGGCGGGCCAGCCCAGATGCCGCCGCCCGAGGTCTCGGTGGTCACCATCGGAACGCAGCGGGTGGCGCTCACGACCGAGCTGCCGGGGCGAACGTCGCCGTTCCTCGCGGCCGAAGTGCGTCCGCAGGTGGGCGGGCTCGTCTTGAAGCGCCTGTTCTCGGAGGGCGCGGACGTGAAGGCCGGCGACCTGCTCTATGAGATTGACCCGGCGAGCTACGAGGTCGCGTTGTCGATGGCGCGTGCGACGTTGGCGCGGGCCGAGGCCGGGCTCTCAATGACCTCCACACGGGCGCGCCGCTTCGATGCGTTGGCCGAAGGCAATGCGGTCAGTAAGCAGGATCGCGACGACGCCAGTGGCGGCGTGCGCTCATCGAAGGCCGATGTCGCCTCCGCGCGTGCGATGATCGAGGCGGCCAAGCTCGACCTCGAGCGTACGAAAGTGCTGGCCCCGATCGCCGGTCGTATCGGTCGCTCGTCGGTGATGCAGGGCACGCTCGTGACGCCCTATCAGACGACGCTCGCGGTCGTGCAGCAGCTCGATCCGATCTACGTCGACATCACCCGGTCGAGTGTCGAGGTGCTGCGCCTGAAGCGCGCCTTGTCGAGCGGCAAGATTGGCAAGCCCGATGGCGAGGCGGGCGGGCAGGCGGCGAAGGTGATGCTGATGCTCGAAGACGGCACCCCTTACAAGCACGAGGGCAAGCTCGAGTTCGCCGACGCGACGGTCGACCCGGGCACGGGCGCCATCACCCTGCGCGCGGTGTTCCCGAACCCCGACAACGATCTGTTGCCCGGCATGTACGTGCGCGCACTCCTCGAAGAGGGCGTCGCCGAGCAGGCGCTGCTCGTGCCGCAGCAGGGCGTCACGCGCGACCCGAAAGGCAACGCGGTGGCGCTGGTCGTGACGAAGGAAGGCATGGTCGAGCCGCACATCCTGACGGTCGATCGCACGGTCGGGGACCAGTGGCTCGTCACCGCCGGGATCGCCGCGGGCGACCAGGTCATCGTCGAAGGTCTCCAGAAGGTCCGCCCCGGCGCACCGGCGGCGCCCGTACCGTACAAGGCGCCAAGCGCCGCGCCCGGCGGAGCGCCTCCGGGTGACAAGCCGCCGGCCAATGCACCTCCGGGTGACAAACCCGCCAGCGACGGGGCGCCCTGAACATGGCGCAGTTCTTCATCGATCGCCCGATCTTCGCCTGGGTCATCGCCATCGTCATGATGCTGGCGGGTGGCGCCGCGGTCGTCTCGCTGCCCATCTCGCAGTATCCCAACATCGCGCCGACCGCGATCTCGATCAACGCGTTCTACCCAGGCGCCTCCGCCAAGACGGTCGAGGACAGTGTCACGCAGATCATCGAGCAGAAGATGAAGGGCCTCGACGGCCAGCTCTACATGAGCTCGTCGAGCGACTCGTCGGGCAGCGTCAGCGTTTCGATCACGTTCTCTCCCGACGTCGACGCTGACATCGCCCAGGTGCAGGTCCAGAACAAGCTGGCGTTGGCAATCCCGTTCCTGCCAGTCGAGGTGCAGCGCCAGGGCATCCAGGTCAACAAGAGCTCGGCGGGCTTCCTGATGGTCATCGGCTTCGTCTCGACCGACGGCACGATGAACAGCACCGACCTGTCGGACTACGTCGTGAGCAACGTCGCCGACAACATGTCGCGCGTCGAGGGTGTCGGTAATGTGCAGATCTTCGGCGGCGGCTACGCGATGCGCGTGTGGCTCGACCCGCAGAAGCTCGAGGCGTACCGCATGACGCCAGGCGACGTGTCAGCGGCCATCCAGACGCAGAACGCGCAGGTGTCGGCGGGGCAGATTGGCGCCCTGCCGTCGGTGAAGGGGCAGCAGCTCAACGCGACCATCACGGCACAGACGCGCCTGTCGACGCCCGAGGAGTTCAGGAACATTCTCTTGCGCACGGAAGCGAACGGTTCAGTGCTGCGGCTTGGCGATGTCGCCCGGGTCGAGCTCGGGGCCGAGGGCTACGACATCGTGTCGCGCTATAACGGCAAGCCAGCGACGGGAATCGCCATCATCATGTCGGCGGGCGCCAACGCGCTCGATACCGCTGCGGCCGTGAAGGCGAAGATGCTGGAGCTCGAGCCGTTCTTCCCGGCAGGCATGAAGGTGGTCTTCCCGTACGACGTGACCCCGTTCGTCCAGGTGTCGATCGACGAAGTGATAGTAACGCTGTTCGAGGCGGTCGGCCTCGTGTTCCTCGTGATGCTCATCTTCCTGCAGAGCTTTCGCGCGACCCTCATCCCGACGATCGCGGTGCCGGTCGTGCTGCTCGGGACGTTTGCGCTGCTCAAGCTTTTCGGCTTCTCGATCAACACGTTGACGATGTTCGCGACGGTCCTGGCGATCGGCCTCCTGGTCGACGATGCGATCGTCGTCGTCGAGAACGTCGAGCGCATCATGCGCGAGGAGGGGTTATCGCCGCGCGACGCGACCAAGAAATCGATGACGCAGATTACCGGCGCCCTCATCGGTATCACGCTCGTCCTGTCAGCGGTGTTCGTCCCGATGGCCTTCTTCGGCGGCTCGATCGGTGTCATCTACGAGCAGTTCTCGATAACCATCGTATCGGCCATGGTGCTCTCCGTGATCGTCGCGTTGGTGCTGACACCGGCCTTGTGCGCGTCGCTCCTGAAGCACTCGCCCAATCACGGTAAGCGCGGCATCTCGGGCCTCTTCAATCGCGGCTTCGACGCGATGACGCGCGGCTACACGCGCATCGTGAAGCACATGGTCAGCTGGTGGGCGGTGCTCTATATCGCGATCTTCGCGGGTATCGTCGCGCTGACGGTGGTCTTCTATCTGAAGCTGCCGACGAGCTTTCTGCCCGATGAGGACCAGGGCTTCCTGATCTCGATAATCCAGGGGCCGGTAGGTGCCACCCAGGAGCGCACGCTCAAGGTGGTCGAGCAGATGGAAAACCACTTCCTCCAGAACGAGCAGGGCGTCGTGAAATCGATGTTCGCGGTCGCTGGCTTCAGCTTTGGCGGCGCCGGTCAGAACACCGCCATCGGCTGGGTGATGCTCGAGCCGTGGGACAAGCGCAAAGACCCGTCGCAGAAGGTCGACCAGGTCGTCGCACGCGCGGGCGGGGCGCTATGGGGCATCAAGGACGCGATGGCGTTCGCGTTCCAGCCGCCGGCCCTGATGGAGCTCGGCAGCGCCAGCGGCTTCTCGTTGCAGCTGCAGGACCGCGCTGGGCTCGGCCACGAGGCGCTCATCAACGCGAGGAATCAGTTCCTCGGCATGGCCTCGCAGGACAAGTCCCTCAAGGGGGTTCGCCCGGGCGGCATGGAGGACACGCCGCAGCTCCAGCTCGACATCGACACCGAGAAAGCGGGCGCGCTCGGGCTCTCGCTCTTCGAGATCAATCAGACGCTCGCGGCCGCCTGGGGTGGCGCCTACATCAACGACTTCATCCAGCGTGGCCGCGTCAAACGCGTCTACATGCAGGCTGACGCCCAGTTCCGCATGGTGCCCGAGGACTTGAATCGGTGGTACGTGCGCAATGCGCGCGGCGAGATGGTCAATTTCTCGTCGTTTGCGACCACACACTGGACCTTCGGACCGCCCAAGCTCGAGCGCTACAACAGCTTCCCGAGCATCGACCTCACCGGACAGGCGGCGCCCGGGGTCAGCTCGGGCGACGCCCTGCTCGCGATTGAGCGCCTCGTGAGCCAGCTCCCGGCCGGCATCGGCTACGAGTGGAGCGGGATCTCGTATCAAGAGCGCAAGTCGGGAGACCAGACGGGCCTCCTCTATGGGCTCTCGCTGCTGGTCGTGTTCCTGAGCCTGGCGGCCCTCTACGAGAGCTGGTCGATCCCGTTCGCGGTCATGCTGGTCGTGCCGCTCGGCGTGGTCGGGGCGCTGTTGGCGGCGATGTGGCGCGACCTCTCGAATGACGTGTACTTCCAGGTCGGCCTCCTTACGACCGTCGGTCTATCTGCGAAGAATGCCATCCTCATTGTCGAGTTTGCCAAGGATCAGGTCGACCGCGGGGTGGACGTTGTGAAGGCGACGCTCGAAGCGGTGCGCCTGCGCCTGCGACCGATCCTCATGACCTCGCTCGCGTTCGGCCTGGGCGTGTTGCCACTCGCGATCAGCGTTGGCGCCGGCTCCGGTAGCCGCAACGCGGTCGGCACCGGCGTGCTCGGCGGCATGATCACTGCGACCGTGCTCGGCGTGTTCTTCGTGCCGGTGTTCTTCGTGACCATCCGGAAGGTCTTCCGTTCGCGGAAGAAGCCGCCGGCCGATGACCCTGCCGTGAGCGCCGGCACACACGACCCGAAGCTGCCGCCCGACGCGGACGCCACCAAGGTGCAGCCCGCCTACCCGGGCTGACCCGACCGGCTGCTTGGCAAGCTTGTTGCTCTCCTCCAATGCGCGGCGCCCGCCGCGACGGAGTAGACCATGACAGCGACCAGCGACGCATCCACTGACATCGGAGCCCAGCTGCGCGAGCAGCTCGCTCTGCGGCAAGCAGATCCCAGCCGGGCGGCTCGCGCTGATCCCAAAGGCCCGTTTCTGCGCCGCCTGCGCCGGCTGATGCCGCGATAGCGCGCCCACCGGGGTGCCGATCCGCACATGCCTCGCGTGTCCCCCCACACAGCCCCCGGCCGCCGCGGCCGCTGTGCTCCCGAGCGGCCGGTCGCCAACCGGATCTGCCGCGTCTCCTCGAAGTCAGGATACCTAGAAACATGATTCATGAAGTCACCGGCGACATCCTCCTCTCCCGGGCCGAGCTCACTGCTCATGGCGTTGCTCCCAATGACCACTTCGACAGCGGTCTGGCGCTTGCGTTGCGCGAGCGCTGGCCCAGCATGGCCAAGGACTTCCGTCACTGGACCAAGACCGAGCACCCCAAGCCCGGAACGCTCTGGGTGTGGTCGGGCCCGGACTCCCACGGCACGAGGTCGATCGCCAACCTGCTCACGCAGGAGGGCGAGCTGCACGACGGTGCCCGCCCCGGCAAGGCGACGACCTCCAATGTGCACAATGCCCTGAAGGCCCTGGCGACTTACTGCGAGGTGCATCACGTGCGCTCGCTGGCGTTGCCGCGTCTCGCGACCGGTGTTGGTGGTCTGGCCTGGGAGGAGATCGAGCCGCTTGTGCGCGAGCGCTTCGGGGCGCACGCGTTGCCGGTCTACGTCTATACGACCTTCCGCGCCGGGGTCGCCGCGGTCGAGCCAGGCTGACCCATAATCAGCGATGCGCCGAAGGTCACTCGTCGCACGCGATCGGCGCCCCGATCGCAACCGCGGTGAAGTCCGCCGTGATGCATGCGGCGGGCGTGCCTGATTCGGTCTGGCAGGACCAATCGGGCTCGCCGAACGCGGTGAGCAGCGCGCCGAGTGACTGATACTTCGGGTTGCAGCCGACGCAGCTCGACGCGTTGAAGCTCGGATCGAGCAGGCCACAATCTTCGGCAGGCTTGCCAGGCAAGAGGAGGCAGGTGCAGACCTGCGCAATCTCGTTCTGGCCAAGGCCGCCGCTTGGCACTTTGCCGGTCAGGATGGCACCGCAGTCATCGCTGACCGTGCCCTCCAGGCGCGCGCGTGCGACCGGGATGGCGTTCTTCACGGGCAGGGTGGTCGAGCACGTCTTGGGATAAGTCTCGGTGCCGGCGTACACGTTGAACGCGGACTCGGCCGACGTCTCGAGGCTGCAGCCGTTGCGCGGGAACACGACCTCGACGGCGGTCGCTGGGAACGAGCAGATGTCCTGGGTGCCGTCGATGCGCGCACCGTTCATGACGCGCATCGTGACACTCGCCGCGGACACGGCCTTCACCTCGAGCATGATGTCGAGCTCGAGTGCCGCGATGTCGGACCCCCAGAGGCCGTTGAGCGTCGGGATCACCGGGTGATCCTTGCCATCGATGGTCGTCAGGGCGAGCGAGTCGAACCGATACCAGCGTCCCACCGTCAGGCAGTCGCAGGCCGTGCTGCTCGCGTCGGTACCCGTCTCGCCGCCACCGCCGCTGCTGGTGTCGTTGATCGGCGTGACCTCCTCTGAGCGGTACGGCAGCTTGTTCTCGGAGCTGTCGACCGGTCCCGAGCAGGCCATGCCGAGGGCACAGACGAGTGCGAGAGGGGAAGCGCGCAGAACGGAACGAGGGCGGCGGGCCATGGCATTCATGGCGCCAACATGCACGAGGCGGCCGTTCGACACCAGCGCTGCCGGGTGCCCCGGTCCCGCTTCGAGCAGTTCTACGGCGGACCCATTGCGCCTGGGCGCGCGTTCGATGACAAGAGGGGCGTGAACACCATCACCACTCGCCGCCTCCTGTTTGCTGCTTCTCTCGTCGCCGGCGCGGCTCTGGCCCAGCCGAGCGCGCGCGCGGGTGGCTTCGAGATCCCCGACAACGGCACCTTCGCGCTCGGTCGTGGCGGCGCTTTCCTTGTTCGCGCCGACGATCCAACGGCGCTCATGTGGAACCCGGGCGCGCTCGTGAAGCTGCGCGGAACACATCTGTTGCTGGACCACGTGCTCGTGTTCGAGTCGTCGCAGTTCACGCGCGCGACGAGCGATCTCCCGCCCGGCACCGACTACGGCTTCGACCCGCTGGCGCCGGTCGAGAACGAAGATTCGTTGTTCGCGCTCGGTGGCACCATCATCGCGACCTCGGACTTCGGGTTCGCCAACTGGACGTTCGCCGCCGGCCTCTACGGCCCGAGCGCGCACGGCACCAAGCGCTATCCGAGCGACGGCGGCCAGCGCTACATGCTGACCGCGCTCGACGCCGTGCTCTTCTACCCGAGCCTCGCCGTGGCGTACGGCGAACGCGACCACTTCGGGATCGGCCTCACGCTGCAGCTCGTGATGGCGCCGGCGCTGGATATGCAGCTCGTCGTCGACGGGTCGCAGGCAGGTGGCCTACACGCCTACTACAGCGGCAATGACGTGCTGGCCAAGATCACCCTGTCGGATATGGCGTCATTCTCGGCCATCTTCGGTGCCTGGTGGCGGCCCGCACCCGCGCTCGAGCTCGCTGTCTCGGGGCGCATCGTGCCGGCGGCGCTCGGCTTCGAGGGCAAGTTCGCGCTCGCGAATGTGCCGGGGCAGACCCAGTTCACAGACCAGCAGCTCTCGGTCCCGGGCTCGGCCGCGCGTCTCGACCTGACGGTGCCCCCGACCGCGCGCGTCGGCGCCCGCTATCGCCATCTCGACGGCGAGCGCGAGGTCTTCGATGTCGAGCTCAACGTGGTCTACGAAGCCTGGTCGCTGGTGCAGACCTACGATGTCGAGCTCGACGGCACGATCAATCTCTTCGTCGGCGCCGAGACCCCCGACACGATCATCGAGAAGCGCTGGAAGGACACGCTCTCGGTGCGCCTCGGCGGCACCTGGAATCTCATGCCCGAAGATCCCGAGAAAAGCCGCTGGGCGAACGCCGGCAGCCCGCTGCAGCTCTCGCTCGGCGGCTACTGGGAAAGTGGTGCCGTGCCCGAGGGCTACGAACACCTCGACTTCCTCTCGTTCGACCGCATCGGCCTTGGCGTTGGGGTGACGGGCCGGGTCGGCGCCTTCCGCTTGAAGGTCGCCTACAGCCACGTCTTCCAGGAGGACCGCACGGTGTCCGAGCGCTTCGGCAAGGTCTTCCAGCAGCGCCCGCTCGACCCGTGCCCCGCCACATGTGACAACGGCGCTGGCTGGTCGGGCGTACCTGCGAACGCGGGGCGCTTCGAGTCGAGCTATGACCTGCTCGCGTTCGGTCTCGAACTCGGGCTGTGACCTGACAAGGCGTTTGCCGTCCCACGCCCGCACGCCCATACTCGCAGCGTGAGTGTGCATCTTCCCGATCCCGATCTCATGAGGCGCCTGCGGACCGCGCTGGCCGCCGGGCCCGAGCTGCGGCTTGCGGTGCTGTTCGGTTCGCGGGCAAGTGGAGCGGCCCACGCGGGTAGCGATGTCGACATCGCGCTCCTGTTTGCAGGCGCGGTCTCGCTCGCCGACGAGCTCGACCTCCAGGTCTCTCTCGAGCGCGCGGTCGCGGCGACCGTCGACATCGTGCGCCTCGACGAGGCCCCGACGCTCGTTCGCTGGCAGGTCGCAACCCATGGTGTGCCGATCGATGCGCGCGAGCACGAGTGGTCACGCTTCCGCGCTCGCGCCGCCTCCGAGTATGCCGACTTCCGGCCCGCGTTCGAGGCGGCGGCGGCGCGCTTCCAGCGTCGCCTGCTGGAGGGGCAACGATGACCGACGTGCTGCTCGTGCTGCGCAAGCTCACGATCCTGCGTGATCACGCGGCCCGGGTCGCCCGGCGCCGCCCAGCGGATCCCGCCGCATTCGCCGACGTCGACGTTCAGGATGCGTTGGCGATGAGCCTGCTGGTTGCGATCCAGGAAGCGTCCGATATCGCGCTGCACATTGCCGCTGACGAGGGATGGGGAGTGCCGTCTTCCTATGCGGACGGGTTCACGCTACTCGCCGCGCGGGGCGTGCTCGACCCCATGCTGGGGCAGCAGCTCGCGCGTATGGCCGGTTTGCGGAGCCGTCTCGCGCATGCCTACGCGTTCGTCGAGGCGGACCGGTTGCATGCCGAGCTCCCGACCGGGCTCGATGCGCTGGAGCGCTTCGCGGTCGCGGTCGCGAAGTACGTCTCAGCGCCCTGACGTCGTCAGTCGTAGGGTCAGCCACCTCAGGCCTTGGCGATAGGCGTCGTCCAGCCGACCGCGAGCTGCAGGATCTGCCGAAACCCGTCGGCGGCGTCCTTCGAGCCGAGCTGCTCGGCGATCTCGAGCGCACGACGGGCGGCTGGCTCCGCCTCCTTGCGCCGCGAACCGAGCAGGAACGCCTGGGCCAACATGCCGCGCAGCGACGCCTCCGATGAGAGCGCGCCGACCGCCTGCGCCTCGTTGGCGATGGGCTCGAGCAGATTGATGGCGAGGTCGAAGTCTCCCGCCTCCATTGCGGCCCCGGCGTGCACCTGCACTTCGTCGGTGCGGCGCGCGATGTCGGCGTCGCGGCGGAATCGATCGGCACCCTCTTCGGTCGCGAGCGTCGCGAGCATGCCCGCGAAGTGCTTGGCCGCGCCATCGTCCGCCAGCTCGTGGGCGATCTCCAGCGAGCGCTCGAGATGCACCTTGGCCTCGGCGACCGCGCCGCGGATGAGCAGCGTCTCGGCCAGCATGCCGCGGGCCGACGCCTCGAGGTCGACGCGCAGGTGGGCCAGCGCCGCGATGAGCACGGTGTTGAGCTCGCTCTCGGCGACCGCCGAGTCGCCCTTGTCGCGCGCCACCGAGGCCCGCTCGAACGCCTGCTCGATGGCGTTGTCGCTCATGCCGACGATGTCGAGCTGCTGGAGGAGGCCCTGGTAGTGGGCGCGGCTCTCACTGTCGCCGAGGTCGGAGGCGAGCCAGATCGCCTTTTCGCACTCGACCCGTGCCGACTCGACGCGTCCAAGCGCCGCCAACGCGGTCGCAAGGATGCCGCGCGCGACCATCTCGGGCACCTCGGGCAGCTTGTCGGGGCGACCGAGGAGCGCTTCGAGCGTTCTGACCGCGGTCTCGGCGTCGTTGTTCTGGAGGGCCAGCATGGCCGTTTGGAGCTCGCTATCGATAGTAGGTTCCACACCGCTCCGGAGCGTTGTAATGTTCGCGCCCCTGTCGGAGGAGCCGCCCATGGACTGGACCCAGACCAAGAACGTCGCCGAAGCGAACCTCGACACCATCGTGGGCAAGGCCTCGAACCCGAAGGTCGCGCTGACAGCGCTGGAGAAGAAGATAACCGCTGAGGTCGACAAGGTCGAGGCCCACTTGACGGCCTTGGACGGGCGCGTGAACGCACTGCCTGGGCTGCTCGACGCGGCCGATGCGTCCGTCGTCAAGGTCGACGCCATCATCGCCAAGGCCAAGGCCGAGGGTCGCGCCGACCTTGCCCTGGCGGCCGGCCAGCGTCGCGCGAAGAACCTCGCCGAGCGCGCCGTGCTCGAAGCCGAGCTCAATGGCAGTGACGCCGCGATGACCGAAGCGGACGAGTGGTTCTCCAAGCTCCAGGACAAGCTCGTCGAGGTCCAGACGCGCATCGACCGCACGCCTGATAGCGGGCCCGCGCCCGCGCCCGCACCCGCACTCGCGCCCGCGCGCTCGCCCACGCCCGCGCCCGCCCGCCCGCCCGCGCCCGCGCACTCGCCCGCACCCGCCGCCGCGAAGCCCGCCGCCGCGAAGCCCGCCGCCGCGAAGCCCGCCGCCAAAACCGGCGCCAAGGGTGACGCGCTCGACGACGAGTTCGCCTCCTTGCTCTCGGAGCTCGACGTCGACCTGTCGAAGGTCGAGCTGCCGAAGAAGAAGAACGCGCCCGTCGTATTGCCCGACTCGGACGACGGCATCCCCGACCTCGTCACCGTCGCCGATGGCGAGCTACCCGACGGCGAGGAGCTACCGCCGCTCGAGTACCCGAAGGGCAAGGGCCCAGCCAAGGGTGGCGCCGCCGCGGCCCCTGCCAAGGCGGCTCCCAGTGCCCCCGCCAAGGCGGCTCCCAGTGCCCCCGCCAAGGTGGCTCCCAGCGCCCCCGCCAAGGTGGGCGCACCCGTGCCGGCAACCAAGCCTGCCGGGTCGCCGTCGGCTGCCGTTGCGGGCAAGCCCGGAGCGCCCGCGGCCACGACTCCCGTGAAGAAGTCGAAGGCCTGGATCTGGATCACTTCGGGCGTGGTCGTGCTCGGCGGCGGTGGTGCCGCCATTGCCCACTTTGTTCTGCATCTCTTCTAAACGGAAGATGACTCTCGATTGACGCTCACGACCAGAGCACCACCGAGCGCCAGGGATGCGACCGAACATCAAAGCCGGCAGGGAGGGAGCGCCTCGACGCGGTGGCGCGGTGGGTCGATCTCGGTCCAGAGGTCATTCGTTCAGGGTAGCAGCATGCTCTCGACGAGCGGCTTGACCTGATCCCCGGGGAACTTGCCCTTCACGTGCGGCATGAGCTTGCCCATGACCTTGCCCATGTCCTTGCGCGTCGTGGCGCCGAGCTCGGTGATGACGCCGGCGATGATCGCCTTGACCTCGTCGGGCGTGAGCTGCTTTGGCAGGTACTCGAGCAGCACCGCGAGCTGAGCCTCTTCAACCGACGCGAGGTCCGGACGGTTGCCGTTGTTGAACGCAATGATCGACTCGTCGCGCTGCTTGCGCGCGCGCGACAACACGGCGATCTCATCCGCCTCGCCCAGGACGCCGCTGCCGCCTTCGCCCTTCTGGGCGATCGACATGTTCCTCATCTCGGTGAGGACCGCGCGCAGCGTGTCGAGGCGCACCTGGTCGCGCGCCTTCATGGCGATCTTCAGATCCTCGGTGAGCTTGTCGATGAGCGCCATGGTGGGTCCCTTCAGGGCAGATATAGACCTTGCCTTCTATTGAATGCCGGCGCGCTTGGCAAGCCCGGCCGCCGGCCTCAGCGTTCGCGCTCTGTGGGACCCATAGCGGCGAGGTCGTCGCGTGTGAACGACCACAGCGTACACGTCGCCGGCTCCGGGCCGAGGTTGGGGAAGACGAGGTGGCGACGCAGCGTGCCCTCGCGCACGAAGCCGGCCTTGCTGAGCACGCGCTGCGATGCCAGGTTGTCGTCGTGCGTCGTCGCAAACACGCGCCACAACGCCGTCTCGCGGAGCAGAGCCGTTGTCACTGCGCTCAAGGCTTCAGGTGCGTAGCCTTTGCGCCAGGCGCTGCGGGTGAGCACGTAGCCGATCTCGGCCGCATGGCCACCGCGCGTCGTCGTGACGCCGAGCATGCCGACTGGCACGGCGAGCGGGTCACCACGTTCGCTGATGACCCACGGCTGATGACCGACGTGGGTGTCCCAGGCCCGGAGGCATGTCGCGAGGAACGCTTCCGCCGCCGCGATGTCGCCTGGCGCGTAGGTTTGGAACAACATGTGGCGCGTCACTTCGGGGTCGCCCGCCCAACGCGCGATCAGCGCGGGTGCATCCGCGAGGGTCGGCAAGCGCAGCCGGAGGCGCGCGGTCGTGAAGCTCGTGGGCAGGACAGTGACGTGGTCGGCGGCGGTCGGCATAGGCGTGGCCACAGCATACCCGTGACCGGCCGTTTGGCGAGACGGCTTGCTGGCGGCGACCTGCCGCTGGTGGTAGTCGAGCCTCATGTCGTCGGAATTCGATCATCGCTGGGTGGAACAGCCCGAGGGCCTCGCCGAGCTTTCCGCCGCCCTCGCCACGACGCACGAGCTGGCGCTCGACACCGAGTCGAACTCGATGTTCGCTTACCGTGAGCGCGTCTGCCTGGTGCAGTTGAACCTGGTCGACCACACCCACGCCGGCACGCCCCGACTCTTCGCGATCGACCCGCTCGCATTCGAAAGCCCGGGCGAGGCGACGAGCCCACTCGTCGAATGGCTGGCACTCGGGCGGCGCGTACTGCTGCACGGCGGCGAATACGATGTCGCTGTGATGAAGCGCGAGCTCGGCACCTCGCCCACGAACCTGTTCGACACCCAGGCAGCCGCATCGATGCTCGGGTTCGTGCGCACCGGCTACGCCAACCTGTGCGGCGAGCTGCTCGACGTAAAGCTCTCGAAGGAGCATCAGCAGTTCGACTGGGCTCGCCGTCCAGTGCCGCCGGGGCCGCGCCGCTATGCCCTCGATGACGTGCGTTATCTGCCAGCGCTGGCCCGCGTCATCGAAGAGCGCGTGCGTGCGGCCGACCTCGAGCAGGAGGTCGCCATCGCGTGCCAGGCTGTCGCTGGCGCGGCACCCCATGGCGGCATGAACGACGCTGAAAAGTTCTGGCGCGTGGTCGGCAGCGAGCGGCTGCCGCGTGAGGTGCTGGCCCGCGTTGCGTCGTTGGTCAGCTGGCGCGAGGCCGAGGCTGAACGGCGCGACCAGCCTCCGGGACGGCTCGTCTCGAAGGAGTCGTTGCTCGAGCTGGCCCGTCGCGCGCCCACTGCCGCGCGCGAGCTCGAGAGCTTCGGGTTGTCGCGTCGGCTCGTCGCCGACCGTGCGGAGAGCCTGCTCGCGGCGCTAGCGCAGCCAACCGCGGTGCCTGAAAAAGAGCGACGGGTGCCGGGCGACCCGCTCGTCGAAGCGCGTCGCTCGCGGCTCAAGGCGTGGCGTGACGAGGAGAGCAAGCGCCGCGAGGTCACCGCCCAGGCCGTGCTGCCGACACGCGCGCTCGAGGCGCTGGCGCTCGGCGAGCCCGACCTCGCCGCCGTGCCCCAGCTCGGCGACAAGCGCATCCGGATGTACGGGTCGATGCTCGCGAAGCTCGCACGATAACGGTCGCGCCTGCTCAATTAGGGGTGCAGTCCGCGAGCGAGATCGGGCGTGCAAACGCCACCTCGGAGACGATCAAGCGTGGAGGCGCCGTCCCTTCCCCCCCGCGCCCACGCCCGCGCCCGCGCCCGCGCCCGCGCCCGCGCCCACGCCCGCGCCCGCGCCCTTGCCCGCGCCCGCGCCCACACCCGCGCCCGCGCCCGCGCCCACACCCGCGCCCACACCCGCGCCC
>Ga0105049_10000090_pt1 | contig 83444 bp, 70 predicted proteins | sample MAT06_FD_78087 | JGI IMG/M metagenome (GOLD analysis project Ga0105049, IMG submission 78087) | Freshwater microbial communities from Lake Fryxell liftoff mats and glacier meltwater in Antarctica - MAT-06 | ecosystem: Environmental > Aquatic > Freshwater > Ice > Liftoff microbial mat | place...
CAGCATTTTTGCTGAAAGCGAATAAAGAAAATAGCAGGTACATAGTGTAGCCTCTTTCTATGAAGGAATAAAAATAAGATGAACTGTTCATCTCAGAAAAAAATATCAATATGTTTTTAAACAACGAAAGAACATTTTAGAACTACTTTTTTTACGTCTACAATGGTTTATGGGCTAACTTCAATGAATTAGGAAGCTACAACCACGAACCTTTACATTGCAATATACATTTTTTTTTAATTTGCAAGTATTTTTTTAGAGGATTTTGTTTTTTTAAGAAAACAGGTAATGAATTTACTTTTAATTCGTCTGTTCGGCGATACTTCCCCCAAACTTAAAATCACTGATTAATGCTTCAACAATTTGAGACAAAGAAAACACTTGATGTTTCAAAAGATACCCCAAACACTGAACAATTTTTTACACTTCGAGATTTTTTAGAAGCTGTAGGATTTGCTGTATTGGTAGCACTTTTGTTAAAAATGTTTGTTGTTGATATTTTCCAGATCCCTTCCCATTCTATGAGCCCAACTCTACAAGAAGGTGATTTTATTCTTGTTAGTAAGGTTAGTTACTTTTGGGGTCTGCCCGACGAAATTCCTTTCACTTCTATATCGATGCCACTTTCGAAATATAGAATACAACTGCATACAATTAAAAGAAATGAAATAGTTGTTTTTAAATTTCCGAATAAAGAAGTTTCGAACGATTATTTTGTTAAACGTGTTATCGGTATTCCTGGAGATAAGATTATTTTAACGGAAAATGAAGTGTATATAAATTACAAGAATGAACGCTCGCTTCCTCATAACCAATCACTTATTGGAGTTCGGACTCCTTCGCTCCGATTAGATGATTCGGTCTTTATTTCTGTTCCTAAGGTTGGAGAAGTTTTAAAACTTCGCGTTGAAAATTTACAAATTTGGAAACAATTGATAGAAGATGAAGGCAACGAAATTGAACTTCGAAATGGAATCATTTCTATAAATGGAATTCCGAGTAAAACATATACTATAAAAGAAAATTATTACTATGTAATGGGGGACAATCGGTTAAATAGTTATGATTCACGGTATTGGGGTTTTGTTCCCGAACGCACTATAATTGGAAAACCGTTGTTTATTTATTGGTCTAGTTCAAAAGATACATATATGCGTACAGATCGCATTGGATCGTGGATAAATTAGTTATGCCAAGAGGACTATATATACACATACCATTTTGTCAAAAAAAATGTAGTTATTGCGATTTTTACTCACTCGAAAAAGTTTCACAACTGAGTAATTTTATTGATCTTTTATGTACAGAGATAACTCTTTGGGCTGAAAAAAACACCGATAAACCTTCGATAGATACTATATTTTTTGGTGGAGGTACTCCTTCTCTTTTGTTGCCAGAACAACTTGAAAAAATCTATACTACCATTCAAAAATATTTTACAATAGAACCAATTGTAGAATGGACGCTTGAATGTAATCCGGGAACGGTAACATTAGATTCTTTAAAAGCGTACAAACAAATAGGAGTGAACAGGGTTAGTTTTGGAGTTCAATCGTTCCATCAAAATGAATTAGACTTTTTAGAAAGAATTCATTCACCTGAACAAGCAAAACAAGCGGTTAAAGATGCTCAAAAAGCAGGATTTAGATCAGTGAGTATCGACTTAATGTATGCCTTGCCAAATCAAACTTTAGATTCTTGGAAATCAACGGTAGAACAAGCAATAGAATTAGAAACGAATCATATTTCTGCATATAGTTTGATCTACGAAGAAGGAACCCCACTTTATGCTCAATATCAAAAAGGGAAGGTTATTCCCATTGACGAAGATATTGATGTTGATCAATATTATTTCGTCAATGAACGGTTATCAAAAGCAGGTTTTCAACAATATGAAGTATCGAACTATACAAAACCAAATGGAGAATGTAAGCATAATGTAAAGTATTGGGAATCCGAAGAATATATTTCGTTTGGACCTTCAGCTCACGGGTATTATAATGGGGAACGATATTGGAATATTCGTTCGTTGCATTCTTATACTCAAAAAATAGAATCTGGAGTTTTACCAGTATCAAATAGTGAGATACTAACAAAAGAACAACGTTGTTTTGAAATGGCATTTTTGGGATTACGATCTACTGGAATTGACTTACAACGATTTGCAAATGAATTTTCAATTCGTTTAGAAGACATACTTAAATCTGAAATAGATTTGTGGAAAAACGAAAAACTTATTGAATTTCAAAATGGAATCGTTCGTTCTACTTCTTTAGGGTATCAACTCAATGATGCAATTTCATTAAAAGTGATTGCGAAACTTGAAAAATATTTAGGAACTGACTGGGTAGGTATTGAACCTGAGTTGCCTTCTGAATCGGAATATACACCTTTACAAATTTTACAATAAGCGAGTAAAACCTTGATACTTGAAAAGAAAAGCATACAAGCAACAAAAGAACCAGAGCGTGCCATAGCTGTCGGAGTGATGAGAAAAGGTGGAAATAGAATACAGATGTTAGAATATTTAGAAGAGTTAAAATTTCTAGCTGAAACTGCAGGGGCAAATGTAGTCGAAAAAATCTATCAAGAGCGAGAAAAATATCAAGTTTCTACAATGATTGGTAAAGGGAAAATTGAAGAAATAAAGCTTATTATTGACGAAGAAAAAATCACCTTAGTTATTTTCGACGACGATCTATCGGCTATTCAGGTTAGAAATTTAGAAAAAGCATTTGAAGTAAAAGTTTTAGACAGAAGCGGAATTATTCTCGACATTTTTGCATCTCGAGCAAGATCTATTGAAGCAAAAACGCAAGTAGAATTAGCTCAACTTCAATATATGTTACCCAGACTTACCAGAATGTGGACCCACCTTTCGAAACAATATGGTGGAATTGGAACTAAAGGACCTGGCGAGACACAAATTGAAACTGATAGAAGAATAATTCGTACAAGAATTCAACGACTAAAAGAAAAATTAGGAACAATTGAAATTCAACGAGAATTGCAAAGGAAGTCTAGATCGGAAATATTAAAATTCGCTCTTGTAGGTTATACTAATGCTGGAAAATCAACATTGATGAATACCTTAACTCAATCAGGAGTATATGTAGAAAACAAGTTGTTCGCTACCTTGGATACTACTATTCGTTCTTTAGAGTTACCTAGTGGACAGAAAGCACTACTTTCAGATACTGTAGGGTTTATACGAAAATTACCTACTCATTTAATTGCTTCGTTTCGGTCGACCTTGGCAGAAGCTTCAGATGCAAACATTTTGATTCATGTTGTTGATATATCTCATGAAATGTTTGAAGATCAAATAACAACCGTAGATAATACATTAAATGATTTAGAAATAGGAAATAAACCTATAATTGTTGTATTTAATAAAATTGATACCTTCGAAACATTAGAAAATTTTGCAGATATTGAATCGAAATATCCAAATTTTGTTTATATTTCGGCTGAACGGAATATAAATATTCGTCAATTGCTACTCAAAATGCAGGAAACTGCCGAACAATTTAGCAAGCCGACGTCGTTTCTTATACCTTATACGCGAATGGAAATTGTTTCTCAATTGTATACAGAAACAGAAGTATTAGAAAGAAAAGATCTTGAAGAAGGTGTATTTATTGAAACTCGCATCCAAAAAGAAAAACAACAGTTTTTCGATCATCTTTGTTCAAACTTTATAGTAAAGAATTAATATGGCAAAAAATAATTCCGATGGTATAGCAGGCTTGTTTATCGATGGAGGTATTTTAATACTTATTGCTGTTACAGTTTTTATCCTTTCAATTCTTGTAGTTGTATTTGGAGAAGAATATGGAATAAGCGTATCGATACTGTTTTTTATCACTACTATTGTTTGTGCGGTCTTTATTCTTAAGAAAACACTTTTTAGGCTAAAATAAAATGAAAAATCAATCAAAACTCTTATTTTCAAGTACTTTTATTCTTGCAGCAATTCTGTTCGTTAGTTCCTTTACTTTTGTAATTGAACAGTTTTGTTCAGGAAGAATAAACAATGCTTCAACAACTACTATTGAAATGTCAATTACCAACGGAGATATACCAGCAGTTGGTTTAAGTGCTAAAGTAGCTATGGAAGTTGAAATAGAACTTAATGGTCAAAAATCCAAAACTTGGGTAGATGTTGCCAAAATTACTGTTATTCAATCTACTTCTACTTCCGTTCGATGTAAAATTGATGAGTTGTTGAAAAACAATTTAGGACAATCTCCTGAGCAGTATTTGCAATCTACTACTAATCCTACCCGAATTCAATGGCGATTAGCTCAATAATTATAATTTATTTACAATGTATTTACTTATGAAAACAAAATTTACGTCCGTATTATTCCTTTTCTTATTCGTTAGTTCAGTAGCTTTTGCACAAACTTCGAATTCTTCATTTGATTTTTACAAAGTTGGTCGTGTAATTAAAACTGACAAAAATATGAAAATCAATGCTAAAATATCTGGCAAAGTATCGGATATGAAAATTTCTGGACTTATGGATATGAGTGAGCAAAAACTCTACGATATAACTGTTCTAGAAATGAATGATATTGCACCAACTAAGTTAGAAGTTTACGTAAACGAAGACACTGAAAAACAAGAAATGAAAATGGTTGTTGCTGGTGAAAACAGTAACGAAAATAACGTAAAGGAATCTCCTTTAAAAGGGAAAACAATTCTTTGTAATTCTGTAAATGGTGCTTGGGAAAAAACTATTCAAGGTGTTGAAAACCCAACGGACGATCAATTAGAAGCACTTAATAAATTTGAAATTCCATTGGATAATGCAATTGATTTTTCAAAAATTCCTAAGGGTGTAAAACCGGGATTTGTTTGGAATATTGGAAAAGACGAATCTGCTGAATTATTTGGTTCCTCAGAAGATAATCCTTTTAAAGATGGAAATATGAAGTTGAAATTGAAAAAGTTGATAGAAACAAAAGACGAACGTGGTTATCTTTGGGATGTTTCTTTAACTACCGACGGTAAAAAAACTGATAACAGTGATATGAATATTGCTTTAACATTAAATGGTTCACTTTTAATGACAAGCAAAAATTTCAATATGGATTTAAAAGGTCCAATGACTATTGTAACAAAACAAGGCGATATGTCAATGACAATGAAAGGTCCTGCAGCTTTAAATTGGAAAAAATATTACGTAAAGTAATTGATTCCTTGCGGTCAACATAAAAAAAAGCGATGTACGTTTACTGTCATCGCTTTTTTTTTAGTGCTTAATTGCATTGACTTAGCCTTGAAGTGAGGCGATTGTCGCATTGATTGCGTCCATAGATTGTCTCATGTCGCTGAGCTTCGTCCGCTCATTTTCAATTACCGTAGGAGGCGCTTTTTCAACAAACTTTTCATTCGATAGTTTTTTTTCAATTCCATTCGTAAGTTGTTCTAAACGTAAGAATTCTTTTTCCTGTCTTTTAATTTCTTCTGGAATATCAATAGTATTTCCTACTATGACATACACAGTCGTTCCTTTTACAGAAAGGGAAATAGAACCTATTGGTTTTGCTACTTGTAAACCAACTTCAAATTCTGAACATTTTGCAAGTTGTAGAAATATAGCCTTATTGTCTTTGATAATGGTTTGCACTTCTTCAGATGAAGGGATAATTGCTATAGGTACTTTTTCTTGAGGAGCAATAGCAACAGTACTTCGAATAGTTCTTATTTCTTCGATAATTGTTTTAATAAAACTAAAAGTATCTTCAACATCTTTATCAACAAATGAAGGAATACTTTCTATAGGTTTTGTTGTACTAATAGATTTATCGATACTTCTTGAATCGTTTAACGAATGCCAAAGTTCTTCTGTAATAAATGGCATAATTGGGTGTAATAATTGAAGGGATCCTTCAAATACTTGAAGAGCGATATTTACAATTGCTGCTTTACTAGCAGTTGAATCAGTTTGATTCGATTGTATCTTTACTATTTCTAGATACCAACTACAGAAGTCTTGCCAGATAAATTCATATAACAATTTTGCATAATCGGTAATTTTAAATTGTTCTAACAATGAATGAACAGTTAAGGAAGTTTTATGAAATTGAGAAAGTATCCATTGATCGGCAAGAGATTTGGAATATTTCTCATCTGGTTCTACTTCACCTAATTCAGCTTTTTTCATCAACAGAAAACGAGCAGTATTCCATAACTTATTCGAAAAATTGCGACCAAATTCAATTTCAGGTAAATCTTGACTATCTAAATCAACTTGCATTCGAATGTCTTGACCTAAAGGAGCTTGATACATTAAAGTGAATCTGGTAGCATCCGCGCCATATTTTTCGAAGATTTTTAATGGGTCAGGAGAATTACCTAAAGATTTAGACATTTTTCTTCCATGATGATCTCGAACAATGGCTGTAAAATACACTGCTTTAAAAGGAATGATTCCTTTAAATTTAAGTGATGCCATTATCATTCGTGCAACCCATAAAAAAATGATTTCTGGTGCCGTTACTAATAAATCTGTAGGCAAAAAATAAGATAATTCTTTTGTTTGTTCCGATTTTCCATCGGCTAACCACCCCATAGTAGTGAGGGGCCAAAGCCAAGAAGAAAACCAAGTATCTAAGACATCTTCATCTTGTCGCAAAACAGTAGAATCAGAAACATTAAGTTTCTTACGTGCTTCATCTTCATTCCTTGCTGCAGTAAACTCACCATTTTCAGTATAATAAACTGGAATTCGATGTCCCCACCATAACTGACGAGAAATGCACCAATCTCGAATAGTATTTAACCAGTGTTCGTAGGTTTTAGTCCAATGTGAAGGATAGAACTGAATGTCACCATTTTTAACTACATTTAAAGCAGGTGCTGCTAATTGCTTCATTGAAACAAACCATTGATCACTTAAAAATGGTTCAACAGGTTCACCGGTTCGTTCAGATGTGCCAATAGAATGTTCGTAAGGATCAGCTTTTTGTACAAGGTCTAATAATTCCAATCGCTTTACGATTTCTTTTCTTGCAACAAAACGATCGATTCCTTGCCATTCGCCAGTTAGTTCGTTTAACGTTCCATCTGCATTCAGGGTATTGTTGATTGGCAAATTGTGGCGAATTCCAATTTCATAATCGTTTATGTCGTGTGCAGGTGTAATTTTTAATGCTCCTGTTCCGAAATCAATTTCCACGTAATCATCTGAAATTATAGGAACTACAGTGCCAACCATTGGTACAATACAAGTTTTCCCTACTAAATGTTTATATCGGTCATCGTTAGGGTTTACAGCAACTGCAACATCACCATATAAAGTTTCGGGGCGAACTGTACCCACAAGTAGAGTTCCAGAACCATCTTCAAGATGATACTTCAAAGTATAAAATGTGCTTGTAGTTGTTTGAGGGATTACTTCTTCATCAGAAAGTGCGGATTGTGCAACAGGCGACCAATTTATAATTCTTTTTCCACGATAAATTAACCCTTCGTCAAAAAGGCGTATAAACGTTTCTTGTACTGCTGTTGAAGCACCTTCGTCTAAGGTAAACAACGTTCGGTCCCAGTCCGAACTATCACCAATTTTTTGAAATTGATTTAAAATCATTGAACCATAATTTTCTTTCCATTCCCAAACCTTTTGTTCAAAAGCTTTTCTACCTAAATCGTGTTTTGTTTTGCCTTCTTTTCTCAGTGCTTGTTCCACTTTGGTTTGGGTAGAAATTCCTGCGTGATCAATACCTGGGAACCAACAAGTTTCAAACCCTAACATTCTATGCCAACGGATATATAAATCTTGAATAGTATGGTTCAAAACATGACCAATATGCAAGATGCCTGTAACATTGGGCGGAGGCATTAAAATTGAATATGGGGATTTATCGGAAGGAGAAGAAGAAAATATTTTTTGTTCCAACCATTGCGAATACCACTTGTCTTCAACAATGGTAGGGTTGTAAATTTTATCGAGCTCTGTTGACATTATTTTTAACTTAAAACTGAATGTAATGTTACAAAAATAGTGAATAATATTTAAATCATTAATCGTTTCTCAAACTTGAATATTTGCGTAATTATAATATCATAACAAATAGTACAAACAGTAAAAAAGTGTAAAAAAAAGATAATGATAGATACTATATGAAAAAAAATACGTAGATTGCGTATATTATATTAAATATACATTATTACCATAACACGAAAGGTGTAAAAACAATGACAACCAAAAGCCTACTAAAAACCGGTTTAGCTGGGTTGCTTTTTGCTTCTGTACTTTTAGCAAGTTGTACTCCTATGATTACTCCTGAGCAATTAAAACAGCTTGGAGAACTTCGTTCAGAAGAGATTAGCTTAAAAGCAAGTAAAACTAAAGCCCAGAACGATAGATCTAAATTGCAAAAAGATCTTTCAGCACGTCAAGCAGAAGTTAAAAAATGCGAAGATGACAAAAAATACGTACAGGACAAGCTTTCTCAATGGCCAGATGTTTGGCGTTAATTTATAACTAATTTTATCAATAACACTACATTTTTGGAGAAATAAAACAATGAGATATTTAATAGCGATCCTATCTTTTGCCTTACTTGCGAGCGTTTCAACGTTTGCTCAAGGTGACAGAGCCACTGATGATATTCCTGATGCAAAACTAACGAAAAAGCAAGCAGAAATTAGAATCGGTGAATTTATGGAAAGAGTACGAATTTTGAAATCAGAAATTGACGCAACCAATGCTGAAAGTAAAAATGTAGAAATGCAAATTACTACTGAAACAAACAATCTTAAAATGTGTAACGATGCTTTGTATGCCCTAATTGGTGCTACCATGGCTGATGTAAATGCATTTCGTGAGCGTTTAGGCCGTTTAGAAGCTAAGGTACGTCAAATGCAACGTATGTCTGATGCTGACTTAGTAGCACGTCAAAATGAAGTTGATGAACTTGAAAATGAGTTAAATTCATTAAAAGGTTCTAAAATTTCTTTGTTACCCGAATTTTTTGACAAAATCGTTGGCTTAGATAGAGATATCAAAGGTCTACGTCGTACTAAGAAAATTGAAGGATATACAGTTGGTACTTGGGCTGAAGATAGAGACTGTTTATGGAACATAGCTGGTAAATCTACTATCTATTCTGATCCATTCAAATGGCCTAAAATTTGGCAAGCAAATACTGGTCAAATCAGAAATCCAGATATTATTTATCCTGGTCAAGTATTAGTGATTCCAGAAAATTCTGAAAAATCTTCTGACGAGATGAAAGCAGAACGTTCTTACTTTAGAAAAAAACGTGCAGCACGTGCTGCCGCAGCAGCTGAAGCTGGTGGAAATACTGAAACTACGAACGTTGCCCCTAAAATGAAATAATTTATCAGCCATCAAATTACTTATGATAATTGGGAATTGTTCTCGTTATGTTTTATATTGCCCCACTACAGATTTTTTGTAGTGGGGATTTTTATTGAAATTATATGGATGTAATAGAAAAAAAAATCAAGGTTCAGGATAGCGAGTTAAAGATATTTCTTGGTCCTGGAGATAAGAATTTACAAATCATTGAAAATAAGTTCGACGCTGAAATTGTTTGTCGAGGTGATACTATTTTGTTACGAGGTCAAGAAATTGAGCTGAAAACAATTGAAACTGTGTTAGAAGAACTTTTTTATATGATTCGCAAAAATCAGACTTTAACCGAACTTGACGTTACAGCAGTTCTGAATTTTATTGATCAAAACAAACAAGAAAAAATAGTTAGTTTTGAACCTGACAACGTGATTCTTAGTGTTAGAAATACAATTATTCGTGCTAGAACTCCAACTCAGTTTGAATTTTACAAAAAAGTAAAACAAAATGAAGTTACGTTTGCAATTGGACCAGCAGGCACAGGAAAAACGTATTTGGCTGTTGCTATGGCTGTTGCTGCGTTAAAAGACAATTCCGTAAATAAGATAATCCTTTCTCGTCCTGCTGTAGAAGCTGGAGAATCACTTGGGTTTTTGCCCGGAGATTTAAATGAAAAAGTAGATCCGTATTTACGACCACTCTTAGATGCTTTGAATGAAATGGTAACTCCTGAAAAGTTACGCGTAATGATTGAAAAAAGGGTAATTGAGATAGTACCTTTAGCTTATATGAGAGGGAGAACCTTAAATAATGCTTTTATAATTTTAGATGAGGCTCAAAATTCAATTGCTATGCAAATGAAAATGTTTTTAACTCGGTTAGGTCGAGGTTCTAAAATGGTGATTACTGGAGATACTACACAAATAGATTTACCATCTAGGGCTACATCTGGGTTAGTTCAAATCCAAAAAGTACTTAAAAATATCGAAGGAATATCATTTGTGTATTTCGACAAATCAGATGTAGTACGGCATCCATTGGTTGCAAAAATTATTGAAGCATACGAAATATTTATTATTCAAAAAGAATTAGAAAGTTCGAATAAACTACAATGATTGAACTGTTTTCAATAGGATTTATTTCGTTTACTTTATTCGATGCCATAGATATTATACTTGTGTCTATTTTATTCTATATTTTGTATCGTTCATTAAAAGGAACTGTTGCAGTTCAAATACTTTTAGGTTTGTTAGTTGTGTTGTCAATTTCATTCACAACACAAGCTGTTAATTTAAAATCCTTAAAATGGATATTACGAGTTCTTTCTGATGTATGGTTAATTGCATTCATAATTCTGTTTCAACCAGAAATACGGCGTGTTCTCATATCATTTACTAGGAATAAACTCTTTAGTGCATTTCTCCCCTCCAATTTAAGTGAAGTCTTAGATGAGGTTATAGAGGCAGCAAGAGAATTACAAGAAAAGCACATTGGAGCATTAATTGTATTTGCTAAATCGAATAATATTAAAGTTACTGTTGATTCGGGAATCCCTATTCAAGCAATTGTATCAAAGGAACTTATTTTGTCTATTTTTCATACACGTTCGCCATTGCACGATGGTGCTATTGTTGTAGATGGTTCTATGATATTGGCTGCAAGGTGTATTCTTCCACTTTCAATGACCACCAAGTTAGAAGGTAAGAATTTAGGTACACGTCATCAAGCAGCACTTGGACTTGCAGAAACTTCTGATTCTGTGGTGCTTATTGTTTCAGAAGAAACTGGAGCTATTTCCATAGCCACAAATGGAGAATTGTTTATCGATGTACATATCAACAATCTCGGTAATGTTTTAAAGAAAAAACTCTCTGAAAAAAACTAACTTAAACACGTTACTTTTCATAATGAAAGAAATTCCTGTACTTAGCTTATTGGGTCCCACTTGTTCTGGTAAAACATTTTTGTCTTACGAAGTATTAGAACAGTTTCATAAAAAAGGGTATGAATGTGAAATCATCTCGGCAGATTCTCGGCAAGTATATAAGAATTTGAATATTGGATCTGCAAAACCTACTAAAGAAGAATTAAATATCACAACGCACCATTGTATAGATATTTTAGAACCTAATCAAGCTATTTCTGCAGGTGTATTTGTAGATTTTGCTACAAAAGCATTATTCAGTATCAATAAGCTGAATAAAATACCTATACTTGTTGGTGGTGCTGGTTTATATGTTAAAGCTTTGCTCTCTGGTTTGTTCAATGAAACTCCGTCCTCAGAAAGAGATCTAATCCGAAAACTAATAAATTCTAAATTAAAGGAATTCGGGAAAGAGAACCTTTTTGAAGAATTAAAAAAAACAGATAGTAAAGCTGCCGTATACTATTCCGATATGAACCCAAGCAGAGTCTCGAGAGCATTAGAATATTATTACTTACATAATAGTTCTATTGTCGATGACTTTGTAGAAAAAGAATCTAAAATTGAATATCCTTCATTAAACTTTGTTCTTGAATCCGAAAGAGACTTGTTGTACTCGAATATAAATTTAAGAACAGTCAGTATGTTTTCTGAAGGACTTTTGGAAGAAGTCAAAGAAGTTCTATCCCTTGGGTTTACAAAGGAAGATTTTGGCTTGAAAATGATTGGATATTTTGAAGCAATACAAGTTCTTGAAAATGAGATGACAGAACTTCAAGCAATTGAAAGCATACAAAAACGCACTAGAAATTATGCAAAAAGACAAATTACTTGGTTTAGAAAAGAACCAAAAATTGTGAATGTCATCAAAAAAACAAATAGCACCGCAGAAGAAATTGTGGAAATGTATTTACTCAAATACAGGCGATAATTCGAGATGGGTTGTCATTCCCGTCAAAAATTAGTATGTTTGCTGTATTCATATCATATATAAAAATTGAAACAAATGATTCCATACTTTCTTTTTCGTACCCCATTTTTACTTCTTATATTCTTTATTGCACTTTTTCAACATGGAGGTGCAAAAGATCCTCAACAGAAAACTCAAAAAGTTGTTACTAAAAAAGTTATAGCGGTAAAACCTAAAGCAAAAAAACTAATTTCACAAAAGATTAGTAGCCCTGTCAGTGCAGCTGAAAATATCCTTTCTGAAGAAATATCTTTTCCTAAGTTAGAAGCAATTCCAACTTTAGAAGGAAAATTAGAGTATATAACAAAAGATCGTGGTTGGAAAAATTCTAAAGTAGGAATTGCTGTTTATTCTTTAACGGATAAAGAATTAGTTTTTAGTAAAAATTTTAAACAACAGTTAACTCCTGCATCAACTACAAAACTTTTTACAACGTTTGCAGCATTAGAACATTTCGGTCCAAATTACTTAGTACCAACGGAAGTATATACAGATAAACAACCAGAAAATGGAATTGTAAAAGGAAATCTTTATGTATTTGGAACAGGAGATCCAAAACTATCTTTTCAAGATCTTGAAAGTCTTGCAGAAAAAATCCAAAACAAAGGAATTACAAAAATTGAAGGTTCTATCTGTGCAGATGGTAGTTTCTTTGATAATCAGATCCAACGATCGCTCTATAGTGGAGACAACGAAGAAGTTCAAGCTACTCCTGCAATAAAAGCCCTTTGTTTAGCAAATCCTTCTGTTACTGTTGTTGTCGCCGCTGGTTCATCTGGTGGGAAAGTGTCTTATTCTACAGTACCTCCTAGTTCGACATTTGAATTAATAACTCCATCTTCAAAGCTTACCCCGGTAGTAGAAAAAATAGAAACAAAAACCATACCTACAAAAATAGAAAAGTCTGTTCCTATAATAGTGAAAACAACCATTAAAAAAAACACTGTTACTAAAACCACTTCAGTAAAAAGTACAAAAGTAAAATCAACAGGGAAAACAAAAGTTATAACAAAAACACCAGTTCCTCTTAAATCTACAATAAAACAACCTACTAGGAATGTACCGTTTCCAGTTAAAAAATCAACTCCTACCAGAAAAAACACACGAAAAAAGAATACTTCAAAAGGTACATCAAATTTGAATAAAGAATACGAATATTCCTTTGGAGATTATATACTTCCTGAAAATAGAATTTCTATAGATAAAAATAGAAAAAGAAAATCAAAATCTAAATCATATAAATCAAAATCAAATTCTGGAGTTTCAATATCTGAATCAACTGTAAATATTAAGCAAGTTTTTACAGTTAGTGGAAACATCACTTCTAACCAAACTATTTCAAAATCATTTCCCATTCGTAATGTTGATGCAACTATAGCAGGGATTATACATAATAGATTACAATCCGGGAACGTAATAATTACTGGTTCTATTGAAGAAAAAAAGAAAGGTGCAAATGCTATTTTGTTGACCTCATTTGTACGCCCTTTTTCTGATATTATTTCCATTGTAAATAAAAATAGTAACAATTATTATGCTGAACAAGTATTTAAAATGATTGGTGGGGTGAAGAATAAAGATGTAAATACTGCAAAGAATTCAAGAGCAATTATTAAAGAAATCCTTGAAATCAACGGAGTCAACGATGTTGTTTTAAATGACGGAAGTGGTCTTTCTAGAAGAAATTTAATAACAGTTGAAGCTTTGGTACAACTGCTAATTGTGGCTAAAACAAAGAAGTATTTTAAAGAATTTTATAATTCAATGACTGTTGCTGGAGTAGACGGCACCACAAGAAGCCGTATGAAGGGAACTTGTGCCGAAGGTAATTGCCGTGCAAAAACAGGCACTTTGCGCGATGCGAGTGCTTTAGCTGGGTATGTTACTGGAGTTGATGGAAAAGAATATGCCTTTGCTATTATAAGTAATGGTAATAATGTTGGTGGTTATAAAAAATTAGAAAATTTGGTAGTTCAAACTATTGCTTCGTTCAAAGATTCTAAATAATACTTTTGTGAATTGCAGTAACAACTGCAACAGTATCGGGTTCTTTACAAACAATCAAAAATGAATTTTCCGAATTTGAAATGGAATATTGTTCAATAAGAAATCCTTTTAACAGTTCCAAAATTGCTGTTCTGGTATGTAAGGATTGTTCTACCAAGACACATATTAATGAAGTGTTTTCAAAAGTATATTTCAAAGAATGAAGCAAAGGGTGAATTTCATCTAAAGTAGATTTAGTTGTAAAACTAATTTTACTTTCCGTTACTGTTAACAACAACATTGAAATTCCATCTTCTATGAGTTTTGGAAGAATTTCGTTGAGAAGTTCCGAGCTTTCTTGTTCGATTGGAACCCAAATGGTAATAGTTGTACATTTTTGAAGTGCAGAAACTGCTTTAGGCTTTCCAACTTTTTTAAGAGGAGTTGTATGGATTTCAGTTCCAGAATCATTTGGTTTAAAAGTGTTTAATACTTTTACTGGAATCGAAGACTTAACAGCAGGAAGAATTGTTTCAGGGTGAAGTACTTTCGCTCCATAAACGGATAAATCACGAATTTCTTCAAAAGTTAATTGATTAATAGTTGTCGCATCTGAAACCATTCGAGGGTCTGTGGTAAAAACACCACTCACATCAGTCCAAATTTGAATTTCTTCAACTTCTAAAGCATACCCAAATATTGCTGCAGAAAAATCAGAACCTCCTCTACCTAAGGTTGTTGTGATTCCTTCAAAGGAGCCTATGAATCCTTGGGTAATAATACAATCATAATCTTTTAATAAAGGTTCAACAACAATTTTTGTAGAATTCTTTGTGGCTTCATAATCTACAATGGCATTACCAAAATTACGTGAAGTTACTACACACTCTTTTGCAAAAACTAAACAAGCATTTATTCCTTTTCCTTTTAGCAAATACGTGAATATAGTGCTTGAAAGTAATTCGCCAAAAGAAAGTAAGGTATCAGCCGAACGAGGAGTACATTCCTTTAAGAGCGTAATACCGTTTAAAAAAGTAGTAAACTCTGTTAATAGTTCTTCAACTGCTGTATGGAGTTGATTCTGTGTCTGGATATCAAGTTTAACGCTTGCAACAACATCTCTATGATGAGAAAGAATTTCTAAAATAATAGAATCAGCGTATTTATGATTACTAACAATGGCAGTTGATAACTGTACAAGTTTATTGGTTATGCCAGAACAAGCAGATAAAACTACAATTGGTTTTTTTGCAATTCTTTCCTGAACAACTGTAGCAGATTGCAACATTGCTTCAGCATTTTGTACTGAAGTCCCACCAAATTTCATTACTATCATATTATAAATCGAAAATATTTATTGAGGAATTCTTACAAAAATACAAAACTATTTTGAAGTACTTGACTATGAAATCTGTAATAGCAAAGATTACTAACCGTCAATAGCATATGGAACTTCAACAAATACCACAACAATCGCATCTTCTGAATGTATTTCAAGAAGTCTTATCTACAAAAAACAAAGAAGAGCGAAAACAATTAGCTTCTAATCTTTGGAATTCCATTGTAGATGAAAAAGCCAATCCACTTATAGATGAAGATTCAGCTTATTTCTTTTATGGAGGAACCGATTCTACATCAGAGGTTCTTCTGGCAGGAGATTGGACTCACTGGCGTCCTGGTGGATCGTTAAAACGAATTGAACATACTAATTTGTTTTATACTACACAGAATTTCGATAAAACTGCTCGACTACAGTATAAAATTATTGTTGATGGTGTTTGGCAATTAGATTCAGCTAACCACAGAATTGCTGAAGAAGGTTTTGGCGTAAATTCTGAGTTTTGGATGGCTGAATATGTTGATGAATCTTGGTTGCATTATTCTTTAGGAGTAGTGAAAGAAGGAAATATAGCAAAGCATACCTTTAAAAGTACAGAACTCGATTATGAAAAGACAATTTTCACATATCTTCCCCCTGTAGATTTTACTTTGTACAAAAGTTTTCCACTTTTGGTTGTTCACGATGGAGAAGAAGCACTCTCTATAGGTCGATATCAACATATTGTTGACAATTTGATTTTTGCAAAAAAAATTCCTCCTATTGTGATGGTTTTTGTAAAACCGAATAACCGTCATTTAGAATATATTGATAATGATAATTATATCCGATTTGTAACAGAAGAAGTTGTTCCCTTTATTCGAAGTTTTGCAGAAAAAAATGGTATAAAAATCAGCGATAAACGTAAGGATAGAGCTGTTATTGGAGCTTCTTTAGGTGGGTTGCTTTCAACTTATACTGTTTTGAAATATCCAAAAACATTTGGTGTATGTATTGCTCAATCACCGTCGTATTGGTGGAATAAAGGTGAAATTTATAAAAGCCCTTATTTGAGAAATGCTTCAGAAATTTTTTTCATTTTGCAAACAGGAACTGTTTGCGATGCAAGGGATTTAACATTTTTTATGAAGAACAGACTGCTTCAACATAAAGTAAAAAATGTACGGTATAGTGAATTTGTTCAAGGGCATACTTGGGGAAATTGGAAATCCAATTTTGCAAATAGTCTTTTAGAATGGTTTTCAGACAAAAAAGAATCTTAATTGGACTTTAAAACTAATTCAGCTATTTCTTCAGAAATAATTGGTGTTAGTGCAATCCCCATTCCATTACAAGAAAAACCTAAAAACTCATTCTTCGAAAGCTGCTTCACAATAGGCAATTTATTTTTAGAAAACCCCATTATTCCAGTCCAAGTTTTTTCAATAGTAAAATTAATTTGCGGTGGTAAAATTTCAAGTAGAAAATTTTCTAAATAAGAAATGATGTTTTCGTTTTTTAAAAAGGAGGTTGTTTCTTCCGTTGCGAAATCAATATCCCTGCCACCACCTAACAAGATTCTATTTCCTTCTGATGTTTGAATATTACGGAAGTAAACAAATCCTTCATTGTAATGAAAAGTCCCACGTAAATTTAGGTTGTTTATAACATTTGTAACAAAGACTTGACCTCTTCCTGGTGCAATTTCTTCGTTTCGAGTAAAGGCATTCGTACAATACACAATTTTGTTCGTTTGAAGAATCATTTCTATAAAATTTCTTTTCAAAATTAAAGCTGAATTTTCACTATCAAACGAAATAAATTCTGAATCAAAGAAGTATTTTACTCCTCGCTTTTTGTTTAAATTCTGTAAGGTTTTAAGTGCTTCAACAGGGTGAATGGAACCTTCATAAGGGTTAGAAATTGCACTGAGAACATTTTCAGAAAATCCAAGATTTTGAATTTCATTTTTATGTAACAAAGTAAAAGGAGAAACACCACAATACCTTTGAAACTGCATATTCAGTGAGTTTAACGTATCTTCGGTTGGGATTGTGCAGTTTTCTAAAAAAACTTCATAACCACCACAGGAATCAAATTGAATCAACGAATCACCGAGTAATGTACGAAGTTTATTTATTCCTGCTATTCTTTTGTTTGTAATCTCAAAAGCGGTTTTTAGACCAAGAATTTGAACCTCAGAAAGTAATTCGGTAGCACTACCAAAACAAGCAAAACCTGCATTTTTTGTACTTGCACCTTCAGAAAGTGAAGAACGTTCAATGACTGCAATAGATAAATTTGTGGTTTTAGACAATTCGTATGCAGTCCATGAACCTAAAAAACCTGCTCCAATTATAACAATATCAAATTTCGTCTCCGAAAGTTCCCAAAATGAAGTATTAATCATTGTTATAGCTTGGTAATAGCCCAACCTTGTGGCAATCGGGTAATAGCAACAGCAACCAAAGCTGCTCCAATTAGTAGAGAAAAAAGTGTGTTTCTTGCGTAAATCGAAGTTTCAGCTTTTTTCCATTTTGCCGAAAAACTAAAGACAAAAAATGCTATTATCATTGTTATAAAATGTTCTGTACGGTGTATTGGCCATCCAAACCCTGAAAACCCCATTATCAGCCAAAGGGTTAGTCCAATAAGTACTTGAAGACCCCATAAAGCATGTAAAATAGATTTTGATATCTTTGTAAACTTATTGATAGTTTCTTCCTTCTTTAACCAAGAATATGTTAAAAGAATAGCAGTGATAACAAGGAAACTAAACAGTAACCAACGGTAGTGAGAATGCAATGTAAAGAGGAATTTCATATATTTACTTTCTAATTATAGTTTTTACGTTTATGACGGTTAAATTCCTTTACGTATTGTTCTAATGTAATTCGATATTTGATTCAACATGATTAACAAGATTGAAAATGAGATAATTCCTAAAACTGTGTGGAATATTGACGATTTACTAGTTTTAAATGGAATAAAAAAATTACAACAAATTGCCGTTTTTATTGCTCAAGAGTATAAGTCAATTGCTGAACTATTTTCAGGTCCTTCAAAGCACCCTATGATAAAGAAATTTTTATCGTTAGGACAGAAAGTCATTCGAGAAGAACTTCAAAAAGGTATTGAATATGCTGACCACCAACGTAAGAATCTTTCAAAAAAATATTCTGTTGTTTCTTATTTCGACAGTAAATATCCTAGATTATTACGAAGCATAAACTATCCAGTTTTGTTGCTTTTTTATTCTGGAACATTACCGGAACAAGAAGAATATTCACGATCAATAAGTATTGTTGGAACAAGAAGTGCAACACAATATGGGAAATTGCAAACCGAACGGTACATACATTCTCTTTCACAAAATGGATTTATATTTTGTTCTGGAACTGCATCTGGAATTGATTCTACTGTACATAAATTTTGTTTACAAACTAAAGCAAATTCTTATGCTTTTGTAGCAAGTGGATTAGACAAAATCACTCCAGAAGTAACAAAATCTTTATGCAAAAAGATTATTGAAAATGGTGGTGCTATTTTAAGTGAACTACCATTTGGAGAACCATCTTTTACGTATAATTTTATAAAACGGAATAGACTTCTCAGTGGGTTTTCTCATTCTACTTTAGTAATTGAATCACCTGAAAAAGGCGGTTCACTCATAACTGCTCGAATTTCTTTCGAACAAAATAGACCAGTGTATGCTATTCCAGGAAATGTTTCTACTTCTACTTCTCAAGGAGTAAATTTATTGATAAAAAACTGCAGAGCAATGATGACCATTTCGCCAGACGACATTCTTGAAGATTTAGGATTCCTTAAAAAAGACCATACTTTAACCAAGAAAGATCCAATGTTTGAATCTAAAGAAGAAGAAAAGATATATTCAGTTTTAACGTACGAGCCAATGCATATTGATGAAATAAGTGATGTTGCAGATATTTCACAAAGTATACTTTTTGGTGCGTTGCTGTCAATGGAGTTTTCTGGGTTTATAAGACAGGTTCCAGGGAATATGTATCTTAGGACTTGAACGTTAAAACCTAATATTGAACTAAAATTTAAAAATAGTTGTTATTTAATTGTTCTAAAATAACTAAAAATACTTTAGTGTCGTTTATTTCCTTAAAAGAAAAAGTATGTCAATCATCCTACCGGAGCCTACCATAAAAATCGATCAGTATACTACACAATTTACAGAGTACAAGTCTCTAATCGATAATGGAATCTCATCAATGCCTCTCCCTACAAAAGGTCCTACGACACTCTATTCACCTTTTGAGTATTTACTGAAAGGTGGAGGAAAACGTTTACGCCCAATATTAACATTAGTTGCAGCAAATGTTTGTGGTGGAAATATTCTAATGGCAGTTCCAAGTTGCTTAGCAATAGAAATTTTGCACAACTTTACATTAGTTCACGACGATATTATGGACAAAGCACCTCTTCGAAGAGGTAGAGAAACTGTTCATGCAAAATGGAATGAAGCTGTTGGGATATTGACCGGTGATGTAATGATGGGCTACGCTTATAAACTTTTGTTAGAATATAAAAGTCATCAAAATTTTGCTAGAATTTTAGACGCATTTACAACAGGACTTATAGAAGTGTGTGAAGGTCAAGCATACGATTTAGAATTTCATTCGAAAGAAAATGTTACTATCGAAGATTATTTACAAATGATCGAAAAAAAGACAGCAAAGCTGTTAGTAATGTCAGCTACAATAGGTGGCTTAATTGGAAATTCTTCAGATACTGATTTGAAATCACTACAGAAATATGCTTTAAATATAGGAATTGGTTTTCAAATTCAAGACGATTATTTAGATTTATATGCCGATCAGTCTAAGTTAGGAAAACAAATTGGAAAAGATTTAATTGAAGGTAAAAAAACATTTCAAATAGTTTCAGCTATCCAACGTTCGACTAAAAAGGAACATATTGAATTTTTACAGTATTATTGTACTAATAAAGGAATTTCACAAGAAGAAATCCCTATAATGAAACAACTTTTTGATGAACTTGAAATTGAAAAAGTTTCAAAATTAACTGAAATGAGTTATTTTCAAAAAGCTCAACAATCAATAGTATTATTTTCAGATTCAGCAAAGAATGAATTAGAATATTTCTTAAATTTGTTAACACACAGATTGTTTTAATTAGGTTACCCATAATGTTTAAAAAAATTTTAGCAAAAGTTGGAATAGGTAATGCAGAAGTAGATACCCGTTTAGATTCCTCAATTATAGAACCAGGTGGTACATTAACGGGAACTATATTCTTAAAAGGTGGATCTATAGAACAAAGAGTTGAAAAATTTTATTTGTCAATAGTAGCAAACGTCAAGTATCAAGTTGCAGATGCTATCGGTTACAAATTAGTGCCATTTATGCATTTTGACATAAACTCTTCTTTTGTAGTTGGGGTAAACGAGGAAGTAGAAATACCATTTTCAATTCCTATTCCAAAAGATATTCCTATAACTACATTCGATACTGAAGTGTTAAATTCTAATCATCATATATCTATTCGTACTGGAGTTGATATAGAAACTGCAATTGACCCTACAGATTTAGATCATATTACAGTAAAACCAACTCCCTTAATGAGTATTTTCTTTGATGCAATGAAAAAAAAAGGTTTTAGATTATTTAAAACTGATATAGAAGAAGGAAGAATTCAAGGATCTAAACTTCCGTTCTACCAAGAGTTTGAGTATCAACCACCGTATGGTGGGTATGAAGGTAAAATTAAAGAATTAGAACTAACATTTGTACCTTCAGAAAATGGATATACTGTTGTTTTTGAAGCCGATAGGTCAAAAGGACGTTATAATCATGATTCTATAATTTCCATGCAATTAGATGATTCTGTGAAAAGCTATGAAGAGATACTTCCAAATTTAGAATCAACAATTCAACAATTAATGTAAGTGAGTAAGCTCTATAATTTTAGAGCTTTTTTTTATCAATCAGTAATTCGAAAGGAAAAAAGATGAATGTTGTTGTATATGATACTCATGATTTTGAACAAGAGTATTTAGAAAAAGCAAATGTAAATTCTTATCCAGTAACTTTTTTACCTTTCCGACTAACTCCTCAAACTGCACTTTTAAGCAAAGGTGCAAAAGTTGTAGCTATTTTTGGAAATGATGATGCATCCTCGGAAGTTATAGAAATATTATTCAATAATGGGGTCCGATATATTGCCTTACGCTCTGCAGGGTTCAACCATGTAGATATTCTAAAAGCGAAGGAATTAGGGATGAAAGTTGCAAACGTTCCATCATACTCTCCTTATTCAGTTGCAGAACACACTATTACATTGATAATGGCATTAAATAGAAAATTGATTAAAGCACACAACCGAGTAAGTGATTTAAATTTTTCTCTTTCTGGATTAGTAGGTTTTGATATGAATGGGAAAACAGTGGGTGTTATAGGAACAGGAAAAATAGGATCTGTTTTAACAAAAATTCTTTATGGTTTTGGATGCAATATACTAGCATATGATATTAAACCTGATTCAACTTTAACGACGAAGTATAATGTTGAGTATGTTACCAAAGAAGAATTGTTTAAAAATAGCGATATAATAGTGCTTTTGGCACCATTAAATCCAAATACAAAATACATAATCAATGAAGAATCGATTGCTATGATGAAAGATGGTGTTATGTTAGTAAATACTTCTCGTGGAGGGCTGATAGACACAAAAGCACTCATTAAAGCATTAAAAAATGGAAAATTTCATTCAGTAGGACTTGATGTATATGAATTTGAACAAGGGTTGTTTCATTACGATTTTTCAAACACTGTTGTTCAAGATGATATGATAGCTCGACTTTTAACATTCCCAAATGTATTGATTACTTCGCATCAAGCTTTTTTAACATCAGATGCAATTGAGAATATTTCCACTTCTACTTTTGAAAGTATACACCAATGGGATACAATAGGATCCGCTAAAAATGAATTATGGTAATATAATTCCAAACGAATATGATACTACAGAAAGAACCGGTAGCATCCCAGAAAAAAAGACAGCTACTTTATTTCTTTTCATTAAAGGGATCAGGATGCATTGAATTACTGAAAACATCAATGGGAACATAAATCCAAAAAACAAATAAGTACTAGTTTGAGTAGGGGAAAGAAGGTAGACCGCAATAGTTGTCGCTACAACAATAATTGCGGCAATCAAAGAGCCAATCTCTCTACCGAATAGTGCAGACAAGGTTTTTTTTCCAGATTCCAAGTCAGATCTACTATCAGGTATTGATGACCCGATAGAAGAGGATACATGAAGAAAGAAATACGGTAGGAGTATAGATAGCGAGAAAAAATGTTGTTGTGTAAAAAAGGAATAACCAAACATTGGTAACAAAACACCACATCCTAAACCTTGTAATACTTCACCACCACCTTTATAATTTAATTTTAATGGAGGAAAACTATAAGAATATAATAGAAGTACAGCCGCAATTGGGTATAATACTAAAAGATAGTTTGAACTAATTATTGAAAATACTCCAATAGAAACCACGAGAATACCTGCTATTGTAATACCCGCACGAAATATAGTTTCTTTTGTTAGTTTCTTTTCTTGAATTACTCTAGACCCACCTGAGTACAGGGTATAGTCAAGATTGTTTTCGTCAGCTTTGAGATCAGCTGCATCGTTTAAAAAAACAATGAATAAACTATATAAAAAAGAAACACCAAGAATCCAAAGAAATTCTGATAATTGAAGAGTATGTTTTGAAAGTGAGACACCAACCAATATTGGAATAACAATATTGACAATTGAAGGTATCCTTGCTGCTTGAAGCCAGTAAAAAATTGGCATACTTAGTGTGTAATTAATTCTAAAACATTGTTTCGAACTGTATTAATAAGAGCTTTTTCTTCTGCTCTGCTAAGTTCAGTTGAAACTGCAATTGGTTCTGCAATAGATAAAGTAACCTTATTTGGAACTAATTTGATACTATTTATAGGCAACACATTTATGGTTCCAATAATTCCTACTGGTAAAATAGGTTTTTCTGCTTTTGTGGCTAAATAGAAAGCACCTCTTTTAAATTCTCCTAAGAGTCCATCCGTGGATCTTGTTCCTTCTGGAAAAACTACTACAGAAGACCCCAATCGCATGGTTTCAATAGTTTGGTGTATGGTCTCAAATGCTTTTTTTCTTTCTTCTCGAACAATAGGAATAAAAGGTGAATTTTTCATTATCCACCCAAAGATAGGTACTTTCTCTAAATCTTTTTTATACATTATTCGAATAGAAGGAATTGATGCAATTAAAACCGGAATATCCATCAAAGAACAATGATTTGGAGTAACCACATAATCATTGTGCAAGTTTACATTATGAATATTTTTTATTGTAAGGGTAATACCTGAAATCCATAAAATCTTTTTTGCCCAAGACATTGCTTGAATAGGAAAAATAGTTTTATTTCCCATAATTTTCATATAAATATAGACCCTAACTCCATAAAAAAAAGTCAGAGCAAGTATGCCTAAAAATCTAAGTATATACACAGTTCGCCTTATTTGTTTAGTAAATTCTCCACTGGCCAATATTAACGGTCGAATCTAATTTATAGTCAAAATCAGAAAGCCATTGTGGAGCGGTAGTAATTCCTGCTGTATGTACAACAGACTTTTCTTTTCCATTATGGAATATTTTTACAGACACAGATGGTAAATCTGGAATTGAGGAGTTAATATATTCATTTTGAAGTTCAAAAAAACCATTTGAGACTAAGGTTGTAAAAAGTACATCAACTTCTTTTAGAGAAATGACAGTCGAATCTAATCCTTTTTTCGTATGAGAATATCCATTATAATATACTTTTCCAGTTCCAAAAACAGTAACCATATAAGAGGGACACATACCATAACAGGAACCTCTGGTAAACTCTATTTTAGAACCAGTCCAAGCACCCTTTTCTGTAATTGTTGATCCGCAACTAAAGGTAAAAATAATAACAAGAAAAAAAAGTAGTCTAAATATATGTAACATTATTGATTATATTAGAAGATAGAAATAGATTATATTAGAAGATAGAATTTCGTATTTTTGTAGCAACTTACTGAAAACTAATTATATATACAATTTAGATTATGGGAAGAGCATTCGAGTTTAGACGTGCAAGAAAAGAAAAAAGATGGGACAAAATGGCAAAAGCCTTCACACGTTGGGGAAAAGAGATTGCCATTTCCGTAAAAACATCTGGTCCTGACCCTTCTAATAATCCACGATTGAGAACTGCTATCCAAAATGCAAAGGGTGTAAATATGCCTAAGGATAGAATAGATGCGGCTATCAAAAAAGCTGCTGGTAAAGATCAAGCTTCTTTTGATGAAATAGTTTATGAAGGATATGCCGCTCATGGGGTTGCAGTAATTGTAGAAACTGCAACAGATAACCCTACTCGAACTGTTGCTAACGTTCGAATGCATTTCAATCGTAATGGTGGCTCTTTAGGCACAAATGGAGCCTTAGATTTTGTTTTTGATCGAAAAAGTGTATTTACGTTTCCTGTAGAAAACATTTCTTTAGGTGAAATTGAATTAGATTTAATTGATTTCGGTGCTGAAGAAATAGAAGTGGTGGATGATTTAATTACAGTGTTTGCTCCGTATGATCAATTTGCTGAACTTCAAAAGTTTTTTGAAGAACGTAGTATAGATGTTACCAGTGCAGAGCTACAACGTATTCCGAATACTCTTGTTGAGGTTTCAGACGACCAACTTGATGAAGTTTTAAAAGTGATTGATGGATTAGAAGAAGATGACGATGTACAAACTGTTTATCATAATATGAAATGATTTTTAGTTTGCTAGTAAAGCTCGAGGAATTGCAAGTGCTTTTTCTAAAAAACTTAACGAAGCTCTGTTTGTGAAAACATCAAAAGAATTTTTTTCGATGCAGTCCAATATTCTACGATAATTTGTACTCATAAGACGAACCGTTGTTCTTGAATCTTTTTCCAAAAAAGGAATCCCTTTATCTGCTGAGGTATAATAAACCCTTGCACGTTCTATTTGAAATTTCATTAATTTTTTAAAATTTTCAGAATACTGTTTTGTAAAAATTTCTTCTTTGCTAATTCCAAAAGTAGCTAATTCATCTAACGGAATGTAAATTCTTCCATTATCAGCATCTTCTCCAATGTCTCGAAGAATGTTCGTTAGCTGCATCGCAATTCCAAGGTCAATTGCATACTTTAATGCTTCTTGGTCTGAATATTGAAAAATTTCTGAAGTCATTAATCCAACTACAGAAGCTACCTTATAGCAGTAGCTGTATAAATTTTCAAATGTATCGAATGTGGTAACATAGGTGTCCATAAGTACACCCTCAATTAACTCTCTCGGCAAAGAAATGGGTATATGAAACCGTTCTAAAACCCACATCCAACCAATCATTATGTTGTTATTACTCGGAATGCCTTTGTAAACTAACGATAACTCTTTTTCCCATTCTTCTAAAAGTTTGGTGCTTGCAATATTATACGTACAACCTGATTCTGTACTTTCAAATGAATCAACTAAATCATCAACATACCGACAAAAAGAATATACCGCATAACATGCAATTCTTTTTTCTTCAGGGAGAAAATGTGAAGCGAAAAAAAATGTTTTTGCATATTTGTAAGTAATACTTTTGCAAAAACTAATTGAAGAGTCGATCGAATTTTGGTTGTATGTAAATTTTTCCATTGCTAGATTAATCTTAAATTTGAAACTCAAGAATTAATAAACGACAAAGTCGCAAGAAAGTTTGAATAATATATGAAACAAAAAACTACATTTGTTTGCAATGAATGTAATGCACCTTTCCCAAAATGGTTAGGTAGATGTACAAACTGTTCTGCTTGGGATTCAATTGAAGAAGTTCATCAAAGAATGGGGAATAAAAATAACCGAATTTTCGAAACGAATACTACAACGACAGTACTTTACTTAGACGAAGTTCCTGCACAAGAAAAAAAGCGAATTACTACTAATAACAATGAATTAGATAGAGTTTTAGGAGGTGGAATTACTCAAGGCTCTTTGATTTTGCTTGGTGGCGACCCTGGTATTGGAAAATCTACATTGCTTTTACAAATGTGTGCAACTATTCCAGAAGATATTGTTCCACTTTATATCACTGGAGAAGAATCGCTTTATCAAGTAAAAATGAGGTCGGAGCGACTATTTGAAACCAAAAGAAAAATCAAAATAGCTGCAGAAACTGATATGACGCTTCTAGATCCAATCATTTCTTCTGATGAATTTGGGTTAGTAATTGTTGATTCAATACAAACTGTGTACGACCCCCATTTAGATGCACCACCGGGCAGTACAACGCAAATACGGCAATGTGCTTCACTTTTGATGAAGTATGCAAAGCAATTAGGGAAACCAATTTTTCTCATTGGTCATGTTACGAAAGAAGGAACTATTGCTGGTCCGAAAATTTTAGAACACATGGTAGATACTGTACTACAATTCGAAGGTGATAAAACTCTCTCCTATAGAATTGTTCGTGCATTAAAAAATAGGTTTGGACCAACAAATGAATTGGGTATTTTTCAAATGGTGAAAAATGGTTTACAAGAAGTAACCAACCCATCTGAATTATTTATGTCCGACTATTCAACAAGTTATGCAGGAACAAGTATAACCTCAACAATTGAAGGAACTCGAACATTGTTGATTGAAATTCAAGCGTTAGTAGCAAAAACTCCATATCCTCAACCGCAACGATCAATAAATGGATATGATTACAAGCGGTTTCAAATGATTGTTGCAGTTCTAGAAAAAAGGATTGGACTAGGTTTACGCGAATCGGATGTATTTGTAAACATCGTTGGAGGTTTGTTTATTGAAGACCCTGCAGTAGATTTAGCTATTGCCTGTGCCATTGTGAGTTCTTACAAAGACACTGTCATTAAAGATAAAACCGTGATTATTGGAGAAATTGGTTTGACTGGGGAAGTTCGTGCGGTATCTGATATAGAAAAAAGGTTAAGTGAAGTAAAGAAACTTGGTTTCAAAACAGCAATCATCCCAAAATCTAACGCAGCTAAGTTAGAGCCTCAAGCATCTCTCGAAATTATTTCAGTTGAAAGAATTTCACTTGCGATAGCCCAATTATTCAACGAAAAATAAGTTTCCTTTATTAAAACAGGAACCTTTTTGCCCAAAATGAAGTATAAGTAGTAAAATGAGCATTCTAATGAAGAAAACTAAATTCAAAGATTGTACTGATAATGAATTAGTGGCTTTCATTGTTGAAAATGAAAACGATGCTTTTGTAGAGCTGATGAAACGATATAAAGATAAGTGTGTAAACTATATTTTTCGTTTTGTAGGTGACTACGATGAAGCATTTGATCTTTCGCAAGAAGTGTTTGTAAAAGTGTTTCTTCATTCAAAATCTTTTAAACAACAACAACGCTTTTCGACTTGGTTTTTTACAATTGCTGCAAATATTTCTCGAGATTCTATAAAAAAGTCGATAAAAAGGAATATTGTTTCATTTGAAGATTTAGAAGTTTCTGGTGAAGTGAATATCGCAGAATTTGCAGTTTCTGAAAATTCGCCTGAAAAAGAATACGACAAAAATTACATTAGTGAACGAGTGCAAATTGCTTTGCAATCTTTAAAACCTCATTATAGAGAAGCACTAATACTAAAAGAAATTCAGCAATTCACTTTTGAAGAAGTTGCAGAAATTTTACAAATAGAAATCGGGACAGTGAAATCAAGAGTTTTCAGAGGAAAAACGTTGATTAAAGATTTGTTAAAAGATCTTTTTACTGATTTTATAAAGGAATAACTACAGATGAAACCAACTCAAAATAAAACATTAGAACAACTATTGGGTACTATGACAATTACTCCAATTATTGAAAAAGACTACGTATCTGATGTAGCTTTGAAAATTCTTTTACAAAATCTAACCCCAGTACGAGTTGCTAATTCTTTTGAGAAAATTGTTTTTAACCGATTAGGTTTAGAATTCTCTCAGAATATTTACCGTTTTGCTACCGCAGGGATAGTTTTAGCTGTCATTGCAATTGGTTCTTTTGCTTCATTTTCTACCGTTGTAAATTCTGAATTAGCATTGGTATCTACAAAAAATACTGAACAATATTCACCTGCTGAATTTATCATAACTCCTGAAAAGTCGACTGTAATTGCACCTGTGACTGTAGAAAAAACTTCAGTTAATGAATCTATTGAAAAAGATGATTCTAAAATTGCTAAAAAGAAAACTTTTAGAAAAAGTACTGTTGACAATAACATTACTACTGAAACAAAAACCCCTCCCAAAGGTATTGAATAGTTAGAAAATTATTCAAGTTTAGAATCATTATTATAGCTAACTTATTGGCTGAAGTGCAAATATGATGGTAAAGTTCTGATATTTTAGTAACTTAGTATCACTATGGGATATATTTCATATTAAGTTCAACGGTCAAATAGGGAAGTTTCTAAATGTTTCAAGTTGAAATAGACCAACTCTCTTCCAAGTTATTTCGGCAACTGCATTCTGGTGCTGACTACATTCTGTTAAATGAAATACTTTTTTCTGATTTAATAGGTGATAGCACAAAGAATTTTTTTCGTGCTGAAATAGAGTGGTGGATTTATAAAGAACGTGAGTACAAATACAGTGTATTAGATCTCCAAGATTCAAATAGTACTCTCAATCAACTTTTTAATTCATTAGACGAAGTATTTAGAGAACGTGCACGATTTTCTGCTCAAGATTTACGTTCACTTTTGAAACAATATGTTTCAGTTAGATTAAACTTCCTTTGTCGACCAAGAGAAACTTTAAAACAATTCGTATTTAGAGACAAAAGTAGTTGTTCTATTGAAGAAATCTTACTTCGTATTGACTATTTTAGTGAGTATCCTTATCTTTACGATGGTATCCGTTCTTGGTTCTTTCAATTAGAACATGAGCGAAAAGATAAGGTGTTTTTGACGAAAGAACAATTCCAAACCCTTGTTGCTTCTATTGATGATTCAGTACTGTTAGCAGACGATTTTACTCCGGAAGCTTTCGTAGAATTGCTTTCGCCATTATTTGCTTTTTTTGATGTTGCAAGTAGTTATATCCCTCCTCGTTCAGTGCCTATTGAAACGTTGATATTGTTTCTTGATGATAAAGAAATAGTACCTATTGCAAAGTTGTTATCTGAACTTCATCATTCCCAGAACATTCGTTATGTCTCTAAAACTAAATTGTTGTCCTTAATTAAAAACTTTACAGAAGTTGCAAACTCATCAACTTCCGATGTAGAAGAAGTAATAAATCAACAACGACTTTTTGACTCATATTCTATAAGAGATAATAGTAATTTTCTAGGAAAAACAGCAATTCAAAGTGATCTATCATCTCGGATCACACCAACCTTTGTGGTTGATAAAATTGAAGCAATTCATATTTCTAATAATACCGAATTAGAAAAAGATTCATTTGATAGTATATTAGAAAATGTTAGTTCAAACATAGATTTTATTTATAATGATGAGTTGTTTTCTAATGGCGATTTAACTTCTGGGCTAAGTTCGTTAAGTGCAGATCCACTTCGATTCGATGATATAGAATTTCCATCAACAAAAGACGATTCCATTTCCATTGAAGAAGAGTTTAATCCTTTTGAAACCTTTGATACGTTCTTTAATTCTGATCCAGATATGCAAACTGCAGAAGAAGTTCTCTTTATTGAAGAACCTTCAACATCTATAGAACCAACGTCTTTAGAGATTCCTGAATCGCTTGACATTATTCAAGAATTTGATGAAAATGAAGAAGACATCTTCACGAAATTTGCTGAATCTAGTTTGGCATTAAATGCGGTACCATCTTTAGAGGATTCTGAAATAGATGTTCCAGCGGAAAAAGCAGAAGATTCTTCGAGTTTAATTGAAGAAATCGATACATTAAAAAACTTAACAAATGATTTAGGATCTGATTTCAATGACTTTAGTGTAGATATGAATCAGAATGTTTCGTATGAAAACGAAGACTCATTTGGATTTGAATCAATTGATACTAATAATGATTTTGAAGCGATTGAGGAATCTAACAATCAGTCGCGATTGTATTTCAGCGAAGAACTTCATAATGAAATTAGTGAGGTTGTGTTTTTATCAAATAGTGATGAAATAGAAGAACTTTCTCAAAAACTTTTTTCTACTACTACCTATGATGAAGCATTAACAATCGTCATTCAAACGATAATAGATAACGATATTTCACCGGAGGACCCTATTCTCCAAAAAATAGAATCTTTTCTTAAAGTAAAATACCAGGGTGGAATGTAATATATGAATTTTGTAGATACGGCATCAATTTTTGTACAGTCAGGAAATGGCGGAGCGGGGCATATTAGTTTTCGAAGAGAAAAATTCATTTCCAAGGGTGGACCAGATGGTGGGAATGGTGGGAAAGGTGGGGATGTTGTTTTCAGGGCAAACAAACAAATTTCTACATTAGTAGATTTTAAATATAAAAGAAAATACATCGCAAACAATGGAGGCAACGGAAGTAAAAAAAACTGTACTGGTAAAAGTGCGAGTACTGTATTAATACAAGTTCCCTGCGGAACCATTATCAAAAATTCTGATACTGGAGAAATTCTTTTTGACTTAGTCAGTCATGACGATAAAATAACAGTTGCTTCAGGTGGTATTGGAGGAAGAGGCAATGCAGAATTTACTAATTCAGTAAACCAAGCCCCACGATACGCTGAACCCGGCAGACCAGGTGAAGAATTTTATTTAGAATTAGAGTTAAAATTATTAGCAGATGTTGCCATTGTAGGCTTTCCGAATGTAGGGAAATCTACATTTATATCTGTTGTTTCAGCTGCGAAACCTAAAATTGCTGACTATGAATTTACAACGTTAATTCCAAATTTGGGAGTTGTCCGATTAGATGATGAAATATCCTACACCATTGCAGATATCCCTGGACTAATTGAAGGTGCACATTTAGGTAAAGGTTTAGGAATTCAATTCCTTCGACACATTGAACGGACAACTTTGTTGCTGTTCATTCTTGATGCTACCAGAACAGACTTAGTGGAAGATTATAATAAACTCTGTAATGAATTAAGACTCTATAATCCTGAGATGTTGGACAAGCATCAAATAATTGCATTAAATAAATCTGAAATAACAGACGATATTGATGAAAAAATTAAATCTATTTCTGCTATAACAGATTTTAATGTTTATGCAATTTCAGCAATTAGCAGAACAAATACGACTCCTATATTGTGGGAAATATGGAAAGTCTTGCAAGAAAAACGAAAAAAAGAATAAAATGAGTTCAAAATATTCTGTTATAATAGCTGACGACCATGAGATATTTAGAAAAGGGATAATACTTATATTAACTTCATCTCAAAGATATCAAATTGTAGCAGAAGCAAGGAATGGTATTGAAGCGACAGAAAAAATTCTTAATAAAAAGCCTGATCTTTGTTTGTTGGATATCTTTATGCCTGAACGAAACGGAATAGAAGTTGTCAACCAGATAGCCTCAAAATCAATTAATTCTAAAATTGTTATGTTAACATCACTAGAAGATGAAACACATATTCAACAAGCAGTTCTAGCAGGTGTTGACGGATATTTATCGAAAGAAATCAGTCCCGAGAATTTGATAGATTCACTTCAAAAGGTAATGAATGGTGAACGAGTATTCAGTAAAACTGTCCTAGCATTGCTGAATAACCGTAAAAGCCACACTTTAGAAGAAATAAATTCTCAACCAGTAACGCTTACTAAAAGAGAACAAGAAATACTTGAATTAGTAGCTTTGGAGTTTACTACCAAAGAAATTGCTGATAAGCTTTTTTTAAGTCCAAGAACAATTGAAACTCATAGAGCAAATGTAATGAGAAAGTTGGATGTAAAAAATTCAGCCGGATTAGTTCGCTTTTCTCTCATTCAAAAGTTTGATTTTTAAAGTAAGTATGATTTATTTAAAAAATATCATACTTAAAAGAGTTAGTGATTCATATAGAATATTCAAAAACCTACCCATAAACCCAATCAAATTGGAATTGACTCAAAAATACGTATATCTACTGAAGGAAAGTACGTATTTAATTCATTACTTTTGTATTGTAAATTTCTTTTAAAGGCAAAATTATGATTACTTTCATCATTCGTTCTATAGTTGTATTAAGCTTCATTTGTATATCTGCAATGAGTTTATACTCTCAAAATAATGTTGGAATTGGAACAACAACTCCACATGTGTCTTCTATTTTAGAGCTAAACTCTACATCATTAGGATTTCTATTACCAAGAATGACTGCAGCGCAAAAAAGTGCTATAGCTACTCCTTCTACAGGTTTAATGATTTTTCAGACTGATGCACCTATTGGACCTTATTTTTATGATGTAAGCGTGTGGAGACAAATTAGTTATTCTACTCCTTCTGTAATAAAAGTTGTAGTTAACCAAGATGTTGCTTCTATTGCTGCAAATACAAGTGCAATAGTTACTTTTACTGTAACGGGTGCTGTTACTACAGGTAGTGTAAATGTTTCTCCAGGTAGTGGATTTGCAGATGGATTAATTATTCAATATGCAAGAGTATCCGCTGCAAATACTGTAGAAATTAAACTTGCAAATATAACTCTAGGTGCAATTGACCCTGCAATTATGGATTTTATGATTTCAGTAATTAACTAAAAATTACATTCGAATTGATTCTCGGTTTTTTCTTGACTCTAAAGGCTAAATATATATGAGATCGTTGTATACAAATATTCTTCTTTTCGTATTACTTTGTTCGTTATCACTTGTCAATCCCTTGATAAGCAACGGGCAGGTACTTACAGTTAAAGGAACATCGACGATATCAATTAAGCAAAATGCTACTCTTTATATAAACGGTTCTGTTTTAATAGAAAATACGGGTTCTATCGTAGATTCATCCGGTTCTCTAAGAATTACAGGAAACTTTACTAATAATGGAACATATCTTGGAGTTTTAGATTCACTAATTGCTCAAGGTAGTGTAGATCAAACTATTTCCGGAACAGGGACTACAACTACTTCTAACTTTATTACTATAATTGCTGCTGCTCAACGTGTAATAGTTGATAAGAATTTAGTAGTTGATTCTAACTTGGTAGTTAAAACTGGTTCACTGGTTTATGAAAATGCAACTGCGAACAGAACAATTACTGTAAATGGATCAGTAACTGTTGATGGAGGAGCTATTTTCGGTGCTCAAACTGGAACTGTACGTACGCATAGATTAAATGTTCGAAGAAATATAGTAAACAATGGAACAATAAACACGAATAGTGTTGCCACAGCAATAATTCGATTTTTTGGTTCTGGAAATAGTTCTTATTCAGGAACCGTTACTACAAATTCTCTTTCTTTAGTTGAAATTAGAAAAGCTACCATAAATGATTCCGTAACAATTTCAATTAGTGCCTTAACTGTACCAGTAGGTGGATTTTTATCTTTAGATACTGGAACTGTTTCATTGTCAGGTACATTTACACTTTCAAATCAAATATTCCTAACAAATAACTACACAATACCATCTACTGCAGGGTTCATACTTAATAATCCAAATGTAACTGTTCTAGGTCAAAATGGAAATCCAACTCTTGCAGGAAGATTAACAATTGGGCAAGGTACTTACAATGTAGGTTTAACGGGAAATCAAAATCATTTAGAATACGAAAATTCTTCTGCCTTTTCTCAAACAGGTGGAATTATAAACATTATAGGAAGATTCTCACGTGGATCTTCATCGGCAAATACTATTTCGTTTTCTCAAACAAGTGGAACATTTAACGTTGGTACTGGCGTAGTCAGTTCTTCAACAACTAAACCATTATTTGATATTGGAGCAACAGGTTCTACATTTAATAGATCAGGTGGATCGATAGTACTTCAAAGAAGTTCTGCGGCTACTCCTGCGAATGGTGGAGATTATTTTGTAAGAGCTTCTTCTGGTACAGTTACTGCACCAGCAGGATTAACTATAACATCTGCAGTTGCTGCGCAAACTATTCGACTAAATTCTACATTGCCAATAGGTTCTTTATTAGTAACGAACACTCAGAATCCTACAGTTCAATTGTTAAGCACAATCAATGTACTTTCTACTGTAACTTTTCAAGGTGTAAATTCAGGACTGCTTTCGTTGAACGGACAGAAATTACGTTTACAAGGTGATTGGGTTAATAATAAAGCTACTTCTTTAATTTCGTCTGTAGGTACAGTAGAATTTAATGGTTCCACGGCTCAATCCTTAGGTGGGAGTTTTGCTACTGTTTTTGATACACTACACATAAACAATCCAAATGGAGTTTCACAGGTAAACGCCACAACCATTAATGCATGGTTAGTGACACAAGCTGGTCGTTTTTCTATTGGAACAAACAATGTAATATTAGGGACAAACGCTTTTGTTTATTCCGATTTGTCTGGAAATCAAAACTTTTCTAATAACAACTATTTGTTTAATTCTTTAGATTTAACAGGTGGTTTAGTAATTCGTAGATTTACATCAGGAGTAATCCCTGTAACAACATTCTTAAATATTCCAGTTGGTACATCTGCAGGTGCAACACCAATTGAAGTTCGATTATTACAAAATAAAATTACTTTCGGTGCAAATGCTGAACTTCGTTTCAGACCAATAGCAACTGTTCACCCATTATCGGAAGTATCTAACTTATCGTTAACGAAATATTGGCAGTTAACAACGCAAAATACAACAGTCGATATTCAAGGTGCAACGGTTAGACTGAGATACTTACAATCGGAAGTTCAAGGGAATGAAAATATTTATCAAGTGCTTCATAATGATGGGACTACTTGGAAAGTTGCTCCTGGTGCAAGTTCTATAGTCTATGCCGATTCTAACCTTGCTGAAGCTGAGTTAGTTTCATTCTTAGACGGCGATTGGACTGCTGGTGAAGAAGGTGCAGTTAGAGCCATATATTATAGTTTCGCCAACGGCAATTATTCCAACCCTACAACTTGGTCTAAAGTTGGTTATTCTGGACCTGTTTCTCCAACTGCTCCTAATAAAAATTCTGACAGAGTTAGAATAGGTAATAATAGAATCGTAACCTTAACTGCAAATACGCCGAATACCTTAACTACGCTAGCAAATGTAATTATCGTTGATACTAATGGAACTTTACGAACTGAAAACTTTATAGTGTATTCCGACACATTAAGAATGATGTCTGGTGGAAGATTGTTTATTGGTTCAGCAAACGGTCTGTCTTTAAGTGGTGCCACAGGAAGTGTTCAATCTTTAGTTCGTGATTACAATCAAGATGGAATTTATGGATTCTCTGGTGGTTCAAATCAAATTACTGGACCTGGTTTTCCTTTAATAGTTAAAGGTTTGATTATTGACAAAACAGGTGGAGTTGTAACTCAATCGAATAATATTTCTATACGTGATTCAATAATAATAAATAACGGTACTTTCTCAGCAAATAATTACACAATTGATGGTGAAAATCCTGGTAGAACCATGATTATGCGTGGTGGGATATTCAGAATATTTAATTCATTTCCTTTAAAATATACTCCTCCAACTTTTACTGCTGGTGAGATTATTTTTGACGGAACTGGATCGACAATAATGCCTTCAGATCAAGTAAATGGTCCTATACCTGCTGTACTTCAATATAACAATGTTACCTTTGTAGGGAATAGACAATATTCCACTATGGAATATTCACCAATAGGTACAATTAACATAGGCGGGGTTTTCTCTATTACGGGAATAACTTTTGCAAATTTTCCTTTAGAAAGGTTTAATACTGCTGGAACTACCTTTAACTTTAATGGTAATGGAAACCAAAGTATTCCCAGAAATTGTGGTACAAACCAAGTTTGGGCAAGATTTAATTATTTCAATCTTCAAATATCAGGATCAGGAACAAAATCGTTTATTGATGCGAATCCAATTGTAAATAATAATGTAATATTAACAGCTGCAAATTTAGCATTAAATGGATTTAATTTAACAGTTCGTGGAAATTGGGAAAACACGAATGGTAATTTTACACCTGGTACAAATATTGTAACATTAGATGTAGTAAATTCTTCTACTTCTCGTACAGCACAAACGAGAGGAGTTCCTTTCTACGATGTAGTGATTGCTGGTCTTGGCGAGCTTCAACACACTGACAATATGGTTATCAATGATGACCTAACAATTAATGCAGGAGCTTTCTTAGGTTCTGAAGCAGTAAATGGAGATACTATCTTTTTAAGAAGAAATTTTGTGTATAACGGAACATTTATTCCTAGAACAGGAACATTTGTTTTCGATTCTTCTATTGCAAAAACAATAACAACATCTGTTACAATTCCGTTTAATAACTTAGTTATAAACACTTCAAATGTAGTTACTCTTGGAGCTTCTGCAACGAGTGGTCTTTCAGTAGGAAATAAACTAGAGTTTATTAATGGTGAAATAAATACGAGAGGTGCAGTAACAAGATTTGTAAATGTACTTGGTTCAATGGTTCGATCAGGTTCTGGTCACGTTGATGGTGTACTACGATATCAAATTCCAACTGGTGCTGGTACTTATACTTATACAATTGGAAATGGCGTAAATTATACTCCTGCAACTGTTACTGTAGTTGGTGCTGGTGGTGTAAGTGGATTATATGAAATAGCAAGCAATACAAGGGCTGTTGATTTAACTGGAAGTACAATTAACACAGCTCAGAATGTTGAAAGACAGTGGGATGTTCAAGTACCTGCTGGTTCTAATTTTGATTTACAAGCAAGAACTGCTAATTTAGAATTTCAATTCCTAAATCCTACAGATATTCGTGGCGGAGCAAATCCATTGCTATTCGAAACCAGAAGGAACACTAGTGGAACCTGGTTCTTAACAACATTAGGTACAAGAACTACAACAACTATACAATCTTTAGGGTACATAAATACAGTCTTTAATACTACTTCGTCGTATGTAGTTGGACCACCTTCAACATTGTCATTTTATAGCATTGCTGATGGAAATTTCAATGCTCCTTCTACATGGTCAGTAAATGGTTATGGTGGATCCGTATCATCTATAGCTCCTACTGGTGGTGCAAAAGTATTTATCGGTGATGGCAAATTAGTAACAATGACTGCAAATTATTCAACTACTGCTGCGACAGACACAATTTTTGTTGAAGCAGCTGGACCTTCAGGTCTGGGTGGAACATTACGCACTCAAACTTTCTTGTTAACAGGAACTGGTGTCTTTTCGATGAACTCAGGTGGTAGATTAGATGTAGGTAATACAGCAGGTATAACAACAGCAGGCGCTACTGGTTCAGTTCAAACAACAACAAGAAATTATAATCCAAGTACTCATAATAATGGTAATTTCATATTTTCAGGAACATCAGCTCAAGTAACTGGTAATGGTTTGCCGACGACAATGAGAACTTTCACGGCAAATAATTCGAATACTGTAACTTTAACAAATTCAATTACTTCTTCAGATTCTCTTCATATTACACAAGGTACTTTAGCAGTAGGTTCAAACAATGTAACAGTTGGCGGAAATTGGAGAAATACTGGAACGTTTACTGAAGGAACTCAGACGGTAACTTTAAATGGTGCAGGAAACCAACAATTCTTTAATAGTACTGATACATCGTTTAACAATCTTACAATCTCGAAAACTGCAGGAACAGTAAATGTTACTGGCACAAATGGAGTTGCTGTAAATGGAACATTGTTGTTTGCTGCGGCAAATAATGGAATCGTTAATAGTCGTTCAATAAATCGTCCAATTTTTGCAACTACAATTACGAGAACTGGCAATGGTCATGTTTTTGGTGAATTGCAACAAACTATTGGAACTGGTGCAAGTACTGTAATATATCAAGTTGGTGGTCCAACTAGTACACAGTATAGTCCAGCAACAATTTCACTTGTAGGTGCTGGTGGTACTTCCGGACGTATTGGAATATTATCCTTAGATTCTAATCAATCTACATTTTCTTCTGATGTTACACATAACTTAGATACCAATCGAAATGTTCGTAGACTTTGGAGTGTTTTACCGAGAACCTCATTTGCAATTGGTGGTAGAACATATAACCTAACTGTTACATTCTTAAATCCTGAAGATATCCGTGGTGGTGCAAATACTACAAATTTTATAACAAAAAGATGGTTCGCTGGTACTTGGAATAACACTACTAACGGAACTAGAACCGCTACAACAACTCAATCTACTGGTCATACACTCTTTGGCGAATTTATGATAGGTGAACCAGCGCCGTATGCGAGAATATTTTATACTCGTGCAAATACTGCCTGGTCGACACCATCAACCTGGTCTGAAGTTACCTATGGTGGAGTAGCATCAAGTTCTTTTCCTAATTTAGCAACAGATATAGTTTATATAGGTAATGGTAATTCGGTAACATTAGATATTAGTAGAACACTGAAAAGTGTTACTGTTGAATCAATTATGGGAATAGGTACTCTGAACTTTGGAACAAGTGTTTTATCTGGGGATCAATTTGTACTTAATAATGGTGGTAAAATAATTATTGGTTCAACAGCGGGTATTACATCTGCAGGTGCAACTGGTAATGTTCAAACTACAATTCGCTCATACAATCCTTTTTCTCATAATGCGGGTAGATTTGAATACACTGGAACAGCTGCTCAAGCAACAGGTAATGGTCTTCCTCTTTCAGTAGCTTCGTTAGAATTTAATAATACTAATACGGTTACCTTAGGCTCTTCTGTAACAGTAATAGATTCATTAGTAATACGCACTGGTCAAATGGCTGGTGGTGCAACTAATATTTCTATGGCAGGTCAATGGTTGAATTATTCTTCAAATACTGCATTTACAGCAAATACATCAACAGTCTCTTTTATAGATAGCATAGCTCAAAATATTGGTGGTAGCTTTAATACCACTTTTAATGGTATGTCTTTAAATAAAACTGGAAATTCTGTTACTCTTAATAGAGGTATTAGAGTGAATGGTGTTTTAAACTTTATTTCAAATACTTTCTTAATCCAAAATAATAGAGATATTACATTCGGTGCTTCTTCCTCAATTACGGGAACTCCTACAGTTGACAAAAAGATAGTAGTTTCAGGATTGACCTCCGAAGGAAATCTGATAAAAGTATATCCAAATGGAACAAGTACCGAAAACTTTGTTTTCCCAGTTGGTAGAACTACTACATTTGTTCCTATTACACTAAATCTAACTGCAACATTTGCTACAGGCTCTGCAAGTGTTAAAATGATAACTAGTCAACATCCATCTATATTGTTGAGTAATTCATTGTCTCGTTATTGGACAATCTCATCTTCTGGAATTAGTAATATCACAGCTTCATCGCTGCAACTTCCTTACTTGCTTTCCGATTTAAACGGAATTCAAGCTCAATATATTCCTGCAAGAAATACGGCAGGTGTTTGGGATGTAAATGTGGGTTCTTCAAGATCTGCAAATCCAAGCCCAGTTACAGTTACAAATGAGTTAAATCAAATAAATGGGGATTGGACCGCCGGATACGGTTCTACCTTTGTTAGTGGAAGAGTATTCTATTCTATAAATAGTGGTGGTTGGATAACTCCAACAACATGGTCAAATGTATCTCATTTAGGTACAGCTACTGCATACCCTCCTGCTTCGTTTAGTGATTTCGACTCTGTATATGTGTCATCGGCACATACCGTTTCCTTTAATACAGCAAATACAACTCGAACTACTATCGATACATTATCTATAGCGGGTGTATTTAATTTTGTACGTGGAACAAACAAAACTCTCTTAGTTAGAAACGGTACACATATTCAATCTACAGGTAGCATTAGTGAAACAGGTACAGGTAATAGAAATGATAGTTTGATACTATTTAATAACATTATAAATAATAATATTGCCACAAATGCAATAAATTTATTTCCGGGTGCAGGTCGAATTACTAACCTTGCATTCGTTGGAACTGAAAATTCTGTAATAAGTGGAAATGGTAATTGGAGATTATCTACAATTACTTTTGATAAAACAAATAGACTTGATACAGTAGTCAATACTTCAAATACTTTTAGTTCAGCACTTTCCACAAGTGTTTTAAGCGCAGACAATTTCTCCTTAAGAGGCGGTATTTACAGAAAATCCAATTCTCAGGGTGATACTCTTGACCGTCAAGGTGGAGCCCTTGTATTTGCTATGGGTCCAAACTCTGGAATTCATCTTCAAAACGGTACAATAGATTTCTTAGATAACTTACATACCGGAATTAGTAACTCAATTCGAATTGAAGCGGGTAATCTTCGTGTTGGTGGTAATCAAAATGATAGAAACTTTCTATATAACGATGAATTAGATTTTGTTGTTACTGGTGGTCAAATGAATGTTCGATCTGCATTTGATGGATTTGACAACAATGCAAGAATATATTTCAACCTTTCAGGATCTGGAGTAGTACGTTGTGTTATTGGAACTAACGCTACAAACCCTCCTTATAGAATTGGATTTGGAATTGGACATCCATTCTCGACATATACTCAATCAGATGGAACTGTTGTAATTTCAAATATATCTATCAATCGTGACTACACTGTAAGTGCAAATACTGTAAACGTAACAGGTGGAACTCTTCAAATTGGTGAAATAGGAATACCATTTAATTATAATAGTACAGGTGTAATTGCATTAACAAATCAACGTGAATCTATTTACAACCTACGTGTTCGCCAAACTGTTGGCGCTGCTGGTGTTTCTGATATGCGTTGCGTTATTGTTGAAAGTGGTACAAATGGACTTTCAGTTATCAACGATGTAACAATTGATACGTTGGGTTGTTTAGATTTAAATACAAATTCTCTTACATTTGGTGGTAACTATACAAATAGAGGCCGGTTTACACCAGACGGATTTTTTTGGAATAACGGTGCTGGACCTAGAAAGTTAATTTTTAATGGTACTGGTGATCAAATATATCGCAACGAACAAACGGCTTCAGCAACTCCTAATAATTCTGTTCGTCAAAATGAGGCTATGTTCGATTTTGTATTGAACAAACCCTCTGGAAATGTAATTTTAGATAATACCACTAATTCCGATTTGATTATTCGTAATTCCTTGATTTTCGAACCGAATAACAATGCAAGAATTATTGGTAGATTGAATAATAAAAATACAATTGTAATACCTCAAGTTGGTGGTGATATTGGCGATGTTCAGCGTATTGGTTCTGGTCATGTTGATGGACTTTTACGTCAGAATATTGGAATTAACAATCAAATTCACACATTCCATATTGGTGCTGATTCTTTCTATACTCCTGCTACCTTAGATGTGAAAGGTGTTGGTGGAACTTTAGGCTTTATCAATGCAATTACGTATGGTGTTAATCATCCAAATATCAATAATAATGGCATCCGTATCGATACTTCGAAAAATATTAGACGTTATTGGTCAATTAACCCAGGCGGAGCATTTGCTTTAGGTGCAAGAACATTTTACCTAAATCTAAAATTCTACAACCCTGAAGATATTCGAAATGGTGCGAATCCTCTTGGTTTTAGAATGTCAAGAGCAAACGTAACTCCTCCTTGGGCTTCATTACCTGTTGGTTCAAGAACTACTACAACAAATCAATCTATAAATAATACAATTTTCGGTGACTTTATTATCAGCATTCAGGGGTTAATTCAATATTTCTCTCGAGTGAATGGACCTTGGTCTAGCCCTTCTTCCTGGTCAATAGTTGGATACGGTGGACCTCCTGCTACAGATTTTCCTCGTACCTTGTTGGATGAAGCATTGATTGGAAATGGAAATACTATTTCTATTACAGATAGTGCTCATACAGTTGGTGGTGTTCGTGTAGAGAAAAGTGGATCTGGATTATTTGGTACATTAGTTACAAACGATTATTTTGTAAATGGTTTAGATTTTGAAATGCAAGATAGTACTACAATTGGTACCAAACATCCAAATGGTTTTAGAGCTTTAGGTCAAAACACTGGTGGAATTAGAACAACAGTAACTAGAAAATATGCTGTTGCAAATTATATATTCGATGGTGCATCTACTCAAACTACCGGTAATGGAATGCCAGATACAGTTTTGTCAGTTACCAATGATAATACTGGTTTAACGGGTACTAACTCATTACAACTTTCTAAATCTGTTACTATAATAGACAACTTAAATCTGAAAAAAGGTTATTTTGAACCGGGTAATTTTACTGTTGCATTAGGTAAAAATTTACTTATTGATACTTTATCTGGATTTACTGGTGGAAATAGTACTTTAGTTTTAACTGGTCCTGGTAATCAAAACATTATTAATAATAGTATAATAGATACTTTGAATTTCAATGTTTTAGTAATGAAAAACCCAGCTACTGTTATTACAATTACTGGCAATACTCCTATCAGTACAATCCTAGTAGATTCACTAGTTTTCGATCCAACGAACACAGCTTATATTGATGTAAGAACAAGCGGTAAAAAAATAAAAGTGCTAAATGGTGGAGCGGTTGTTAAAAATGGCTCTGGGCATATTGACGGTGAACTGTGTAAACCAGCAACTTCTGTTGCACAAGTTACTAATTTCGAAGTTGGATTAGGACCTGTCTATTCTCCAATGCTCTTAACTACAGATAATTCTGCAGGAAATGGAACCTCAGGTTATTTATGTGGTGGTGTGTTTGGACCTGTACCAAACGAACCATTTATTGGCAATAGATTAGACTCTAGTAAAAAAGTAAATCAATATTGGAAAATTGATCCAATTGACGGATATACACAAGGTTTAAGAACTTCTAATGTAGATTTTGAATTTCCTCCTTCTTTATTAAATGGTTTAAATCTTTCAAAAGTTGTAGTAAGAAGAAAAAGTATTCCTACAGAAGTACCGCTATGGTCTGAAAGAACTGCCTTAAATATTGATTCTACAACTGCTTCCGTAGATTTGAACTTGCCGACAGCATCTTGGTGGCCAGGCTTAGGTGAATTCTATATTGGTGAGAAAATAGCACGAGTATTTTATAGCCGTATGACAGGTAATTGGCAAGATAGTTCTACATGGTCATTCTTTGGACACCCCGGAGTATCAGTACCAAATGGAGAATTTCCTAACTTTGATTGGAATGCTGGTTCTTTAGAATCAGAAAAAAATGACTCAGTTATAATAGGGATGTCTCATACTGTTATATTAGGAAACAATATTAAACCTGAATTAGCAAAACTACAAATTGATTCAACTGGGAAGTTAGTAATTAGAGATAGTTCTTTTGTATCTCAAAGCACTACTCCTGGAGCTCAGAGTTACTTTATTCTAAAAAATGGAGCATGGTTAACGAACAATACTTCTTTAGGAATTGAATCTGGATTAAATGGTTTGATTAGAGTTGTTGATCCAAATAGAACTTTTGAACCAAGAGCTAATTACGAATTTTCTGGACCAGTTCCTTCTCAAACTCTTGGTGGTGCGTTCCCTCTTGCAATTGGTAGATTGTTATTAAATAAAGATACCTGTGGAAGCACTGTTTCTATAAACAGAAGTGGAATTGTTGCAAGTGGTAAGGTTGAAGTAGATCGTGGTGTACTTTCATTATCATCTACAAATGCAACGGCTTCACCAGCAAATCAAACATTTACTATGAATGGTCCCCTTGAAATTGAAAATTGTGGAATATTCACAGCATCAACTTCAGGACCTGGTCCAAGAAATCATACTGTTAATTTCAATGGCGATTCAATTGTGAACAACGGTCAATTCTTAATGTTGCCAAACCTTACCAATGATACATATAAAGCTCAATTGATTTTTGGTTCTGCTACAAATCAATATATAAGTGGAAATGGATTACAACAGTTTAATTCGGTAGTTTTAAACAAAACTACTCCTACTTCATCAGTAAACAATGCTGTTAGAACCTTTGTATCAAATGTAATAGGCGGCAATGCAATAACATATACAAATGGTACATTTAACCAAATAAATGATTCTTTGATATTCGATAGAAATCTTACGAATGCTTTCGACCAAACCGTTACTCAAAATGGGCAACTACAAGCAACCGGAAACGGTACAATTATAGTTGGAGTTGGTGGAGCTGGTGGATCGTTAATAACAGATGGTGGTCGAGTTTATATGAATACAAATGGTGCAATTGTTGTTGGAAGTTCTTGTGATGACAACTTCCTCTATACTTCAACTGCTAATAATAGATTAGAATTACAAAAAGGGTTGATGACAATTGCAGGGAGAATAAGCAATATTACAACTGGTGATTTACAGTTCAAACAAGACTCTTCTACTTTGATAGTTGGTGGAATATGCCATACTTCTACAACAAAGGGTGTCTTTGATTTAACTGCTGGTTCATCATTTACTACAACTGGTGGATCGATAAGTCTTAGAAATAGAACAACAACTCCAGGTAGTACTGTTGCTGACTTTATAATGCTTGCAAATCCAGCAAATATTAATGTAACTGGTGGAACTATAAACTTCGGCGATAATCTAACATCTCCAAATAGTATTTTCGATTATAATGTTTCAGGTAGTTCAACAGCTCAACAAGCTTTCTGGAATATAGCAATTGCAAATAACCAAGAATTACGACCATTTAATTCAACTCAAAATTTACGTCTGCAAGGTGATTTAACACTTGACGGTAAATTAAATAATATAGTAATAAGAAATGGTTCTACTGCAGCAAGTGCAGCAGTTACGTTCCAAGGAAACAATAGTACGAATCAAAATGTAATTGGCTTAGATTCAATAATCACTCAACAATTGATTATGAACCGTCAAGGTGCAGCAACAAATGGTAAAGTATATTTCTATAACACTTCAGATATTTTAGTACTTGATTACTTAGATCTTCAAGAGGGTGCTAATCCAAATAGACAAGTTTTAGCTTTAGGTGCAAATGTAGATTTAATAGTTAGAAACTGTACTCCTGGAGTATCTGGTGCAATTAGAGATGTAATATATGGTGCTTATCCGATTTCTACTGGAATATTAAGAGCTGTTCAAACTAGCCCAACTTCCGGAAACCTTTACTTATGTTATGCAGATGGCGCAAGTGGAAATTATACATTCCCAATTGCAGACTCATTATTCTATATGCCAGTTCGAGTTACACGTAGTACTAAAGTTGGTGCTGTTAATGGATTGTTAGGACTAAGAGTTTCTGGAGGTCAAGGTTCAAATCTAGAACATCTCTATATGCCTTCAACAGTTCAAAATTATATGAAACGTTTCTGGACGGTATCTTTAGCAGAAGGTTTAAGTTCACGTGGACGATTCGAATTTAACTATCCAGAAGGCGAATTTGTTGGTTCTGAAACTTCTGCAAATTCAATTGCTCGTTGGAGAGCTCCTTTTGAAGGACCTCCTGGATCTTGGTTGAAATATGGTCCTGGTGACGGAAGTTTGATTCAAACTACAGATAATAGATTTACAACAAAAGATTCGGCTAGTTCATTCGGAGATGATTTAGATAATCTTTGGGGTGATTGGTTAATTGGTAACTTTAATAGATTATTCTTTAGTAGACAAACTGGTCCTTGGGAAGATCCAAATACTTGGACAAATAGCTCATCACACATAGGTCCAATTGTTGGCTCTGGTCAATTCCCTAACGACCCAACAGACTCCGTAGTAGTTGGTGGTGGAACAAATGGACTAGGTAACCACATAGTATCTTTAAATGATTCAACAACAGTTAGTGGTGTAATTGTAGGTACAAACTCTACAAATACAGGAACATTAAATACTAATACCTTTGTAGTTAAAGGAAATTCATTTGAAGTACGCAACAACTCAACCTTAGGTGTTGGGTCTGCAGTTGGAATTTCGAATATTGGCTTACCAATAGGAAACATCCAAACAATTGGTACAAGAACGTTTTCAAAACTTGCAAATTATGATTACAATGGTAGTTCAAACCAACAATTTGGTAATGCTTTACCAGATTCAGTAAGAGGACTATATGTTACTAATGTTGGTCCTTTCGGAGCAAACACTGTAACATCAAACAAAAATATCATCGTACGTGATTCTGTAAATATCCGTAAAGGAAGATTGAATATCGCAACCTTTACTTCGAATGCTTACGGTCCTTCGGCAGGATTCTCAATCTTAGATTCTGCGTTCCTACGAATAGAAGGAACAAATAATATGAATACTTCATTGTCAGGGTTTGCAGCCTATTTCATAGGAATAAATAGTTTCGTAGAATTTTTCGGAACGAACCAAACTATAACTCCAGCTCCGAATGCAGGTGTTGGATATGGAAACGTTGTAACGTCGCAAAATGGAACAAAGCAAGTAACTGTTCCGGTATTAATTCGTAGAAATCTTGTAAATGAACAAGGTTCATTCTTAAAAGTTCAACCTGGTGTTGAAGCCTTAACTATTGAAGGAAGCATTATTAATAGTGCACCCGTTGATAATGAAGGTACAATCGAAATAGGTTCTTAGTTAAAAAATAACAATTATATATTATATCAACTTACTAAAAGGAAGTTCTCAAATGAGATCTAAATTAACAACTAAAAGAATAATGCTTGCCGCTGCTGTAGTAGGGTCATTATTCGGATTAGAGCTTCAAGCTCAAAACTTTACGAACAACACTCCTGGTACCTACAGTGGTGGACCAAACAGTTTAATTCGTATGAGAGGTGCCAACTCGATTTTTGACGGTACTGCTCCATTAGGTGCAAATGCTGGTGTTAGAATCAGTGGAACAGTAGAATGGTCTAGAGCTTCAGCTCAAGTAGTTCAAGCTCGTTGGTACCAAAACTTGCGAACTGAACTTGCTGGAATAAAAACCTATGGAACAGGTACTACGTATATTTCTGGTGTTTATACAACTAATGGAGGAAACCGTGTTTACAATACAAATTCTTCTATAGTAGAATATGATGCAACTTCTGGAACTCAATTAGTTGCAGCTGAAAACACTACCAACGGTGGTGGTTATTATGATTTAAGATTAACTGCTGCAGGCTTAAAAGAAACAGTAACTGGTGTGACAGTTGTAACAAACGCATTTAACCACATTGGTGGAAACTTTACTAATATTTTAGGTTCTACTCTAAATCTTGGTGTTGCTGCTGGTACTTCTGCATCCGCAATTGCAAATGCGGGTACTTTTAATCTTGGTGGTGGAGCGGGTTCTTTAACTTCTACTTCTACATTTAACAACACAGGTACTTTCAATTCTGGTACTGCTGCTGGTGCATATTTTGATATCACTGGTAACTTTACCAACAACTCTTCTGGTGCTGGTGGTGGAGTTTATGGAAACCAAGGACCAATGATTTTTAATGGTGATTTCATCAATACTGATGGTTCTTTAGAATTAGACAATACCGATTCAATGGCTGTTGCGGGTGGATTTACTCGTGCTGCTGGTACACTTACATTTACAAGTGGATCTCGTTTTGGTTATATTGGTGCTGCGCAAACACTTCTTGGTAATGACCCTGCTTTCTTTGTGAGATATGGTAATTTATCTCTTCGTGGTGGTCAGAAAAATGCTGGTGGAAACATTAATGTTTCTGGTATGTACTTACAAGTTGGTTCTGAAACTGATATGGCTAATGGAGCAAATGACTTTATCCTATCTATGGATACGGCTGCTTCTAATTCATATTATGCTGGTACAAATGAAGTTCGTGGTAAATTCAGAAGAACTGCTTTTACTTCAGGCAACAATTACACATTTAACAATGCAGAAACTCGTATCACTTTTGACAATGTTGGTTCTTTAACTAACTATCAATTAGATGTTCGTCAAATTACTGCACCTACAAATGCTGCCGGTATTAACTTTGACGCTACAGAAGATGTTAACCGTCGTGTTTTTGCTTCTTTCGCTGGAACTGGTACTATAAGTTCTTTAAGAGTTGCATTTGAAACAGCTGATGTTAACCCATTGATTGTTCAAGCACAACTTCGTTTTGCAGAAATTTTCAATTCTGCTAATGCTGATCAAAAATTAGTAATTATTGGTGAGCCCCCTGTTGTTGTTCCTTCTGGAGCTGGTTTCGGTACAGTTACAATGGCTACTGCTGGTAATAACAGAATTAGTTTAATCGCTGGTACTGGTGGTGGAACTTTAGCTGAAATGACAAATAATTCAGATATCTTAATGACATCTGCACCAAATGTTATTATCTCTGTTATCAACGGTCGTTGGTCAAACCCAGCAACTTGGGATATCGGAATTGTTCCAACTGCGTTGGATGATGCTGAAGTTCAAACCGTTGTATGGACTGGAATTGATCAAGCAATCTTCGGTGGTGCAGCTTGGCCAAATGATGAGATTAATGGTTCTGTAACTGGTGACGGTGGAGCTGCTGCAAATGCAATTTCAATTGTTAACAATGCTAACAATGCAACGTTAGCTTCTGCACTTGTTATTGGTAACCAAGATCCTGATATGTTCCCAGTTGGTACAACTGAACGTTCTTTCAGATCTAGACTTTCAGGTGGTACTGGTCTTAACGGAACAACTGTTCGTGTATTAACTACTACTGCTAATACTGGTGACGGTGAAGGAACTTCTGCAACTGGATTGTTCGGTCTTTGGGTTCGTGGTAAAAATGGTGCATTGTTAATGCCATCATTTGGTACTGCAACTCTTATTAACGCTGGTTCAGTTACCAACAATGGTTTAATTGAAATTGGTGAGTAATTCTTTTCTTTCAGTCATTGGCGGAGTAGGTTCTCTACTCCGCCAACAGGCTGGGTTCTTTTTTCTAAACAATGGTACTATTATGAAACAACATACTTTTTCATTTCGCAAAAATTCAACTTATATGTTGGCTTTTTTGCTCTTATTTCTAACAGGAATGTTAGTTAATAGTACTCCCATGTATGGACAACAAACTAATCTAGACAATACGGGCGCAAATAACTTAACAAATTCTGGTACTATCAGAATAAAGAATGGTCAAGTAAAAGCTATGCCTGATTCTATTGGTGGGAGAGTTGAGTTTAAAGCAAAAGTAGAAACTCAAACTCAGAATGTTCCAAATATTATTTATAATCAACTCGAAGTCTCTGGAAAAGCATTAAAATCTGTTGATGCTCTTTCAAACTCATTGGGACAAACGAATCCATTAATTACATACGATTCTTTAGTTATTATTGATTCAACGTCGTTTTTTGTTGACAGACAATCGGTAAGTGCCCGTTCATGGTTAAAAAATACTGCGAAAGCTTTTGGTAGTAAATATATAATTATGGAAGGTACTCAAAAACAAACCATAGAAGGAAATGGACAATTCGATCTTCTTGGTTTAAATAATTCTGAAGGTGCTACTGTTGTAAATGGTGGTGGATTTACCGTTAAGAAAGAATTGCTTCTGAACGATGGGAAATTTGAAAATTCACAACAAAACAATCTTACAATTGGAGATTCAGCTATAATAATTAGAAACACTGGTGAAATTGTTTCTGCTCCAATTTTCGAAAAAACTTCAAATGTTCGCTATATAAATCAAAATGCTTTAATTACCGGCGAAGAATTGCCGCTAGATACTCTCGTACTTCAAAAAATGTCAGTAGAAAATACTGGCTCAGTAACATTAAATCGTTCTGTAACGGTCAACGATTCGTTACGATTACAATCGAATATTTACACATACTTTGTTCCTGATACAACAACGTATGTTTTAACATATACTTCCGAAAAACATCCTGAATTTACTTCTATTGATGCAGAAGTTGCTGGTTCTATGAAAAGAACGAAATTTTCCGATTCTACTGTCTTCAACAATCGTTTTACTTATGTAGTTTTTGACAACCCAATTGAAAGAACGAAATTTTCTTCGATGCTAGTAACTGTAAAACCAAATCAGTTCCATACATTTCCTTTAGGGAATCAGAAAATTAAAAGAACTTTTGCTATTGAAGTCCTTGACGGAAGTAACAAAGTACTATCAAATGCAATTACGTACACTTTTGGATATGGTTGGAAACACAGAATGTCTGATCCAATAATGAATGAAGATAATAATCTGAATCCATTTGAATCACTACGTTTGCAAAATTGGACTGGTAATATATGGGGACCATTAGTAACTTCGGAAATTCCTAAATTAGACCCGAGTGGTTGGGGGTTTAGTAGAACTACCAATATACAACAAACAGGTTTCTTTGCAATTGGTTTAGATGTTGCGAAAGCAGCTCAGTTAGCAGTGAAATTCTTTATAGAAGGTCCATTTAGAAATGGTTCTATGGCGATGGATTTACGCGAAACTAATTTAGTTCCAAATAAACCACCTGCTATGTATCCTTATACTTTAGACCCACTCTACAATGTTACTTTTGTTAATTCAGTTCCTGATTCTGTTGTTGATTGGGTAGTTATAGAATTACGTGATGACAATATCACACCTGACCCTGCAAAATCTATTTATAGAACTGGTTTCTTACGTGTTGATGGTAAGGTTGTAGATTTGAATGGACAACCAATTGTAATCATTAATTTTGACGATACGAGATACTATGTCGCTGTACATCATAGAAATCACTTAGCCGTTACAACCTCAAATTCATTCTTATTGTTCCAACCGGGAAATACTACGAATCAAATTCCAATTATTGACATTGATTTAACTACAGGTCAGGGAATATTCGGTGGTAATTCTACAATGAAACCACTTCAAAGAGATGAATTTACAGGTGCATTAATATTTGGCTTATATTCCGGAGATGTAAATGGTGATAGATCGATTGATAAAGCAGATTTTGATTTGATTTGGCAATCTCATAACATTGAAGGTTACTTCGGTGTTGATACAGATTTAAATGGAATTTCCATTACCAAAGACTTTAACGTCTCTTGGAATAATAGATATAAAACTTCGTTAGTAAAACCATGATAAAATACCTTTTACCCATAATAAGTTTTATAGTACTTTCGTTAGCAGTTCCATCTTTTGGGCTTGCTTCAATGCAAGTTATTGATACTGTGTCTTTAGTTCGTGTATCGGATGTTTCTCAGGCAAATCCAAATTCTTTAGATTTTAATATCGAAATTAGTAGAGTATCTAACATTTGGTCACACCTTGCAAACGGAACTTTTCAATTATCTTTAACCGGTCCTAACGGAAGTCTAATTCGATTTCCAAACTCGTCTATTAAATTCTTAGATACTTCAGATTTACAATTGGAAACCTACAATCCAATCGAAATGACAAAATATACATTGTCAACTCAAACAATTACTGATTCAGTAAAGACTCGATTCAGTGTTGCAATTTTAGGTCCTGATACTTTTACTAATACATCAATGGTTCCGTTACTAAATGTTGATAGTACCAATTTTGTATTACTTGGAAGATTTAGAATAACTACAGATACATTAATTCAAGGTTCAGACTTAACATTTTACTTCCCTACAGATTATTATCAAGCAGTAGCCTACAAACGTATGTCTGATAGTGTACTTTCTGGTGTTACTTGGCATACTGAAAGTAACAATATTCAAATGAAAGACGGTAAATCATTATTTACGAAGTATTTAGGTTCTAAATTAGATGCACCAGGAATGCAGATTATCAATTTCAAAGCTACTTATTTAGGTCAAAAGAAAGTTCGTATTTCATGGGAGTCAATTTCTGAAGTTTCTAACCTTGGTTTTATAGTTTCACGTGCGATTCGTCCATTTGGATTTATTGGTGATGATAACTTAGTCTTAAATGAATATGTTGGTGAGTGTACAGATTGTAATTACCCTAATCAAACACTAACTAAAATACAAGAATTTAACGGTTTAGGAACATCTAAAACTGGTAGGTTGTATTCGTATGATGAAGTAATTGACTACCGTGGTGAACAATATGTGTATCGTTTATTCTCTCAAAACTTTAGAAACGACACTATATATCACGCACAAACAGATTTAGTTATTCCAAACGCTGTTATATCTTTTGCACAAGCAAATCCAAACCCATTATCTACTTCAACAAGTGTAGAATATTTCATTGAAGATGATGTACTTTTAACAGTAAAAGTTTTTGATGGTCAAGGTTCTGAAGTTGAAACAATTATGGAAAAAGTTCAAGTAAGTAGAGGAACATATAACTTTACCTATAACGCTTCTATTTTATCTCAACAAGGCTTTTATGGAATGTGGTTTGTAGCGAACCCAATTGATGATCCTTCGGTAGAACTTTCTAGAGCACTCATTAAACTACAAGTGATACGGTAAATGAAAAAAATATACTACAGTACTTTCATTATGTTTGGAGCAATTATACTAGTTTTATTTAGTTATAATACTGCACAATCGAATAGTATCAAATATTCAAAAACTTCATTTGATAACGATGATTCTGTTTTTACAGATTCTCCTTTGTTTGTAGATTCAACAAGGTACATACTGCCAAATGTAATTGTAAGGAATCTAGGAAAAGATTCTTTGTCTTATGTCAACGAAAGAAATGATACCATTGTTAGAATGAGACAATTTGGTACTTGGTGGTATGGAATAACGCTTGGATCAAGTTTTATAGCAAATTTTGGTTCATTGAATTTGCCCAGAAAAGATATTGCTCCTTATGATTCTATATATAGGGATGTAATTAATTTTACCGGCGGTAATGGTTACGGATGGTTTGTAGGTCTTTCTGGAGATTGGCAAAGACCTGGGAAAAGATGGGGAGCAAGTATGAGTTTAATTTATGAAAATAGATCATTGTATACAGATGCAAGGCCCTTGAACGCACAAGATGTGCGAGAATTTCAAACAAATTCAAATTTTCAGTATATAACATTATTACCTTCCGTTAGGTATAACTTAGATATTTTGGAACTACCACCTGGACTCTTTTTAACAGGTGGACTTTCAGCAGAAGTTTTGGTAAGTTCTGTTTCAAAATTTTATCAAGTTCAAGATAATTCTTCGCAAATTGATATCCGTAGAAATGTGACTACAAACCCACTATCAAGAATGACACTTCACGCTGGTATTGGTTGGGATATTGTAATTGCAGATAACCTAGAAACACAACGATATAAAATAAGCCCTTATCTTTTAGCCACAGCAGGAACAACACAAGCGGGATTCTTAGAATCTTCTTGGAATAATACATTCTTACGTGCGGGTGTAACGGTTAAAATTGGAGATGATGATGTGTTGGTATCAAAACGATATCCATTCGATCCATCAATTCAAAGAACAATAGCGGGAATAAATAAAATATCTGACGAAAAAATAGAATTTATGGGCGGATATGCTCCAAGTTATAGATTCCCTGTTCTTGCAGCTGTTACAGTTAGTGAAAGTGAGATTCGTGGTAGAACCTATACTGGCAACTTAGCGTATGGTTTCGTTACGTATGAATCTGCACCTGCTGAACCGAAAAAAGTTGTAACAACAACTATTGCTCAAAATGAGAATAAAAATACTCTCGACAACATTGGTACAGTTGTTCAACCTACAACTGGTAGACCTGCTTCTGTTACTATAAACTTCACACCTACGGGTTTAAACCCAGCAAATACAAATAATTTAAATAAAATTATTGAATATATGAAGGCTAACCCAAGTGCAAGAATTGCAATTGAGGGTCATACTGATGCTGATTTTATCGGTAATAAACAAACTGCATCTACTCAGAGAGCACAAACTGTTGCACGTATTTTCTTGAATCAGGGTATATCTTTAAATAGAATAACTGTTGCAGGTCGTGCCGACACAAGACCTGCTCGACGCCCTGCAACTGACAACACAAACAATAGAGTTGCTGTTTTCTTCCGTTAAAACATAGAAATAATATATTAATTCTTATATTTGTTTCATAACATAAAGTAATGAATTCAAATAAGCAAAAACGTATACTGAATTCTTAACTTTTCTTAACTCATTTATATCTGTGGTTTAACTATGGCAGAAGCATCTACGAATACAATCTGTATCATTGACGATAACGATCTCCTTCGAAAGCTCTATAAAGTAATTTTCAAAAAGAAAGGTTTTGCGACAGTTGAATTTGCAACTGCAATTCCAGCCATTGATTGGTTGAAAGAAAATTTAGATTCCCTGTTTTGCGTTACTTGCGATATGATGCTTCCAGACAAGAATGGGCGAGAAGTTCTTGAAGCAATTCGCAAAATGCCTAATGGAAGTAAATTAACAGTCATTGCAGTAACAAGTGTTACTCCAGAAAACCCACAACAAAAATTTGTTGAAGAACTTGGTTTCGATGGCTTTTTAGCTAAACCAATTGATGCAAATACATTTGTTGAACAAGTCGTTGAATTTACTCAAAGTAAAAAATCTTCCTAATTACTTTTTTGATCTATTGACCATTAAATCTGAATTTTTCAATGAAAAAAATATCATTTTCTAAAACATATCCTGCATATTTAACCTTAGGTGTTTTACTGTTCCTTTCCATTGGAGCTTGGTGGTTCCTTTCTAACAAAGTAGAAGCTGAACGTAAGGTAGAATTTAATGCTGCGGTAACTTCGGTAATGCAACGACTTGACTTGGGAGTACAACAACAAGAAGAAGTAATGGTCTCAATGAAATCTCTTTACAAATCACTTGTAGAAGTAGTTAAAGGTGTATTTGAACTTTATGGATCAATCCCTGTTGAAACAAGACCATATATAATGAGTATTTCCTATATTCCAGAAATTCAAGAGTCTCAAAAAGAACAATTTATAAGAAATACCAGAGGTGAGTTGTTTTCAAGTGAATTTGATTACAAACTCGATCAAACATATTCAATCTTTCCAGAAGGTTCTCGAACATCGTATTTTCCTATTACTTTCATCGTACCACTTTCTAAGAATGTTTACAAATTTGGATATGATGTTTCTCAAGATAAAGTGTTGTCTAAAACTATTGAAACAGCTTTAAGTTCGAAAAAAATCACTGCTTCTAATATACACAATGTTAGAAAAGATACGTTAGGATTTTATTTGGTTTTGAAAGTAGAAAACAAACCTTCACCAGACGATGCTGAATACGATCCAAATAATCCATTTGCTAAAGTAAAACCCAGATCAAGAGTTATAGTTTTAGAAATTGATGCTCAAAAGTTTTTTGAAACAGTATTAGGTTCTAAAGTTGCATCTGATGAATTATTAAATTTTGAATTTTTCGACAAAACTCTAGATGGAACTATCAGTAAAGTTTATTCCTCAAAAGGATTTACCGAAGCTGCTAATAAATCTTCAAATTTACAAGATATTGAAGTATTAACTTTAGCGAACAGAAATTTAGAATTACATTTTTCTTCGGTACCAAATTTTGCTAGTGGGTTTGCATCTGCAGTACCATTTATTGTGCTTTTTGGGGGTGGTTTTGCCAGTTTCTTGTTCTTCGGTTTTGTGTATTCAACTATTACCTCAAGAGCAAGAGCAGAAAACTTAGCAGAACAAATGACAAGAAGTCAACGTCGAATTGTGGATTCATCAAAAGACATCATTGCAGCCCTAGAAGTAAATGGTGTATGGAAGAATATGAACCCAGCTTCAGTTAAAATGTTCGGAATGGAACCTTCTCAAATGATTGGCAAATCTATTTCTGAGTTAATTGGCGAACAAGAATCTTCTGAGCTTTTAACTATGTTGCAGAAGTCCCAAGATGAAGAAACATATACAAAACTCTATCATATAAAAGGTGCTGACCAAGTACTTCGTTGGGTTAGTTTCCATATTACTGTTTCGAGAGAAGATAGTTTATATTTTGCAATAGGTAGAGATGTAACAATTGAAAAAGAAGCTGAAGACCAAATGGTTCTACGTTCGAAACAAATACAGTTAGCAGAGCAATTTGTAATTAAAGAAAGTCAAACCAAAACTGAATATATGATTCACTTAAGTGAAGATTTACGTGACTCATTATCTTCTACCATTGGTTTCCTTCAATTGATTCAAGCAGAAGCGTATGAAACCGAAATTGAAAAAGAAGAATTCTTGAAAATATCTTTAGACTCTACTGAGTTACTACTTAGTATGATGACAGACATTAATGATGTTGCATTTGAAAATAAAACATCTAGAATGGTTAAAGAATATATTAATGTAAAGAATATTATTGATGAATCACTTTCATTGGTTAAATCTGCAAATACTTCTTTAAAAGACATTACTTTAAATTACAATTGTACTGGAGAAGATAGAATTTTTGCGAATAAAGAAGTTTTTGTTGAATCAATTACTAGAATCTTTGGTGCATTGTTAGAATCGGTTTCTGTTCCAAACACTCTTCAAATTGAAGTACAGCCAAATCCCCATGAAAATGTTATGGAAGTTCAGATTATGACACCTCCAAATTCATTAGCTTCAAATCAAATTCTTATCTTTAAAGAAAATCAACGAAATATTGTAGAGTTTATGCATTTGGATAAAAAATCTATAATTTTCAGATTAGCAATTGCACATAGCCAAATTCAAAGAATGAATGGTGGAGTGGTGTATGAGACCTTTGGTGAAAATGATAACAATTTGGCACAAATACATGTTCCAATTTCTCAATTTGATTAATGACATGTAGGTAATAATGGGTAAAAAAGAACATTGGGGGTCGAGAGTTGGTTTAGTTCTAGCAATGGCTGGAAACGCGGTTGGATTAGGGAATTTTTTACGATTTCCTATGCAAGCAGTACAAAATGGTGGTGGAGCTTTCATCATTCCTTATTTGGTTTGCTTTCTCCTAATGGGAATTCCATTATTATGGATTGAATGGTCGATTGGTCGCTTTGGCGGACGTCATGGCGATCACTCGACTCCTTTTATGTTCGAACGGATTGGTAACAACCGTTTTTGGAAATATATAGGTGCCTTTGGAATTTTTACAAATATTGCCGTAGCTTCATATTACTGTTATATCGAGTCTTGGACTCTTTCGTATGCTTATCACTCCCTTATCCAAACCTTTTCTGGTTTAAGTCAATTAGAAGTCTCTCAGTTTTTTGTTACCTATGTTGATGTGTTAGCTTCAACAACAGGAATACCCTTTGAAGCCATAATATTTTATGTTCTATGTTTATTATTGAATACATACATACTTTCACGTGGTCTTGAAAAAGGAATCGAACTTACCGCAAAAATAGGAATGCCTATTCTCATCGCATTTGGTATCTTCCTTGCAATAAGAGGATGGACATTAGGTGCTGGTGGAGCTACTGCTGGTTGTACTGATTGTGATGCCTTTGCGGGTTTTAACTTTCTTTGGAATCCAAACTTTACAAGTCTTTACGATCCAAAAGTATGGGTAGCAGCTGCAGGACAAATCTTTTTTACCTTGTCTATTGGAATGGGTACTATTCATTGTTATGCTGCCTATGTTCGTTCGCATGACGATATTGCTTTGAGTGCTATGTCTGCTGGGTGGATGAACGGATTTGTAGAAGTCGTTCTTGGAGCTGCCGTTATTATCCCTATTTCTGTAGGCTATTTAGGGTTAGATTGGGTGAAGGAAAACGCTGGGTTTTCTATGGGGTTTCAAACAATGCCATATTTATTTAGTCAATGGGGTGCAACATTAGGCACTATTGGCGGATTTATGTGGTTCGGTTTGTTGTTCTTTGCAGGAATAACTTCTTCTCTGGCAATGGGGAGTCCCTGGGTAGCATTTATGAAAGATGAATTCAAATGGTCTCAAAACAAATCTTCTTGGACTTTTGGTCTAGTAGTATTAATTATGGGAATACCGACTGTTCTCTTCTTTAAAAATGGCGTTTTTGACGAGTATGATTATTGGGCAGGTACTTTTTCGTTAGTTATCTTTGCCATAGCTGAAGTTATTCTTTTTGGGTGGGTTTTTGGCATAGAAAAAGGTTGGAAAGAAATTACCGATGGTTCAGATATGAAAGTACCAACTATATATAAATTTGTCATTAAATACATTACTCCATTATTATTGCTTTTTGTATTCTTAGGTAATCTATTCACTCCAAAAGGAAATGATTGGTTTAAACAATTTGGATCGCTCTTTAGTGGAAATGGTTGGGAATTTGATAAAAATGCTGTAGTGAAACAAATATTCCATATTGGTGAATCAATAATTTGGTTCAACAATGGAGTGCCAACTCCTATGTTTTATGTTGACGCAACAAGAGTACTCCTAACGATGTTGTTTGCTTTTATTTGCGTTTTAATATATATTGCTACAGTTCGTAGAGCTAAGAATCAAATAGCAGAGAAAGGGTAAAATATGACAACAGAAGCAATTATTATGGTAGTTTGTGTGAATATCGTATTTCTGGTTGTTCCTGGTTATTTTTTCTGGAAGATTTTAACTACTCCTCAAAAACCAGAAGATCCTAATAATGATTAAGTAATACCTTACATTTAAAAAGTTAAATATGGGTTACATTCGTTTGTATATCCATATTTTTTTACACATCACTTGAAAGAATTTTTATGGCATTACCTATTGGCACTAAAGCGCCTAATTTCACGTTAAAAGATACTGATTTAAATGAACGTTCATTAAACGAGTTTACTGGCAAACCGGTTGTTATAGCATTTGTTCCTGCTGCCTTTTCTGGGGTTTGTTCAGATGAGATTTGTACATTTCAAGATAATATATCAACATTAAATTCGATTGATGCAACAGTCGTTGCAATCAATGTAGATAATCCGTTTGCTAATAAAGCTTGGGCAAGCAAAAACAACATCACATTCCCAATTCTTTCAGACCCAACCGTTTCTACTTCTAAAGAATATGATTCAACTTTTGAAAACTTTTTGGGGATTCAAGGATTTACAGTGTCAAATAGATCTGTGGTTGTATTGAACAAAAATCATGAAGTAGTGTATACTTGGACTGGTGATAACCCAGGTGTTTCTCCAAATTTCGATGATGTGTTTGAAGCCGTTGAATCTGTGAAGTAAATTTTAAATCATCGATACAAACTAAAAAGCCAATAATCACTTATTGGCTTTTTAAATTTTTAAATCAATTTACATTTCTAAACTAAATCCTATCGTAGGTAAAATTGGAAGCATACCAACTTCTCTTGTTTTCAAATCTAGTGTCTCTCTGTCTACTCTATAATTTTCGGATATTATATTCACATTGTTATAGACATTGATAATATCTAAATAAAACGACCATTTTTGACCAAACCAGTTTGCATACGTCGTTGCTCGAATATCTAAGCGATGGTAATTAGGGAGCCTTGCTTGATTTAGATTTTCGTTTCCACCTCTATCGACGTCAAAGGTTAACCCTTTCCAATCCTGATCCAATTTTGCAACTTTTTGTCCTGTCAAAGTATCGGTTACTTGAACAATTCTTGGTTTTATTCCAATAGCTCTTGTCCATGGGAAGCCTGTACCAAATGTCCAAGTGAAATTTACATCGAATGCATCTGAAACTTTCCAACCACCAACGAGATTAATTGTATGCCTGCGGTCAAAATTAAATGGAATTATCAAATCATTTCTAAATCTATTAGCAATTGCAAAAGAATACGATACCCAGCCGTATAGTTTGTTTTCGCCAATTGATTGAATTTTTTGAAGCATAAATTCTACTCCGTATGCAGAACCTGTAGCAATATTTATAGGAGTTACCGTAACAGAATCTCCAATTGATCCAACGGGAGTTGTCCATCCTGATCGTTGAGAAGAATCCTCACCGGGTATGCGTTCAGCAGAATAGGCAGTTCCTTGTAATACTTCTTGTAAAATTAAATCATGAAATGATTTGTAGTACCCTTCCACTTTAAACTGCCATTCTTGTGTGAGTAATCGTTCGTAACTTAGAATTGTATGCATTGCTCTTTCGGCACGAAGGTTTGGCAAATTAGGTGAGGTAAAATCTATAAAAACTTGTTGGTCAAATAATTTTTCATAGCCAGGTGATTGATAATATACTCCCCAAGCACCACGTATGGTTGTAATGGGGTCTACAGCATAAGAAAATGAAGTTCGAGGAGAAAGATAGGCTTTGTCGATTAAACCAAAGTAATCGAAGCGTAAACCACCTGTAAGCGTTAGTGCAGTTGTTGCTTTAAATGAATTTTGTAAATAAGAACCTAATCGGAGATAACTAACGTTATTATCGAAAGATTCAGGCAAAGGCGGGAAACGGGGATTTGCCGCTTGTAAGGCTCGTAAACGAGGATCAATATCTAAAGCAAAACCTACTCCTGTTGTGAGCCAATCCGTTAACACACCGAATTCAAAAGTATTTGATCCAAGTTTCCAAACCTGATCATTTTTCATTGACCATTTTTGAAAACTAAAATTTGTTCTACCGTTAATTGAAAAAAGTGCCGGAATATCAACTCCAGCATTTCGGAGTGAATCTTGTAACTGTTGTAAGTCTTCTTGGGAAATGTTTTGTTCGCCTGTTACCAATTGGGAACCACCAATTCCACCAAAATTATTCGAACCTCGATTTTTATACCAAGAAAATGATGTTGTTGAAACAAAGTCTTTAGTAGGGGTAAATATTAAAGTGGAACCAACTAAATCGTTATATGAGTTATCAATAATGCTAAAACTGTCAGCCTGAGGTCGATTTGTCGCAGAAAGAAATTCGGTATTGTCTCTTGAAAAAATAGCATTAAAGAGTAATTTGATTTCTGAAGTAGGTTGAAGTGAAATCTTTGCTTGAACATCGGCAAAATTGGGCAAAGCAACATCTCCTTCTACCGCTCCAGTTGCTTTTATTACAGGACCAACGATTAAATCGTAGTATGTTCTTCTTCCTGAAAGTATCCAAGATCCATTCCAAACAGGTATTTTTCCTTCAGTAACAATATTTGCATTTGTAACCGATATATTTGCTTTAGTAGCAAAATAACCTTTGTCTCTCGAACCTTCTCTATTCGTTACATCTAAAACTGCAGAAAGTCTATCAGAATACTTTGCACCAAAACCACCGGTTATAAGCGTAATCCCACTAACAGTTTCTGGATTAAACATAGAAATAAATCCGTACAATCGGTACGGATTGAATACTTCAATATTATCTAAGAGAATTAGATTTTGGTCTGGTCCTGATCCTCGAATTATCAATTGAGATGAAAAATCATTAGCAGCAACAACACCAGGAAAAGACTGCAAAGCTCTTAGAACATCTTCTGCTGCCCCTGCCTTGAATTTCGCTTCTTTTGGATCTAAGGTTATTACACTTGTTCGGGTATCGTCTTGTTTTTGCACTCTTCGAGAAGAAGTTACTTCAACAGAATTTAAAAGGATAGAACTTTCTTTGAGTTTTATAGTCACTTCAACTGTACCGCCAGAAAAAGTAATAAGCTCTCGATATTCTTCATATCCTATGAGTCGAACTACGAGACTGTATGATGTACCGACAATGTTGTCAATTTCAAAAGAACCATCTTTTGCACTTCGAGCGCCTTTTTTTGTTCCATTTAAAAGTACACTAGCGCCTATAAGTGGTTCATTGCTTAAATCTTTAACCACTCCTTTTAAAATACTTGTTTGACTAATTGTACTTTGGTGAAAGTTAAAAAAGAGAATAATAGAGAGTAGGAATATAACAGAAAATTTCATTGAAAATCTGGAAAATGAATACTTTTTATGAACAAGTAGGAATGTTACCTATATTAAGGTCTCTAATAACAAAGTAAGGTCAAGAAAAGTTCTTTTTAGCAAATGGTCGCAGTTGAATGTGCATTTAAGCTCCGAATTTTGTATTTTTGTGAATTAAGACGTTCAAATACATTTGTTGTGGTAAAAACACGTCATTAAATTTTCATAGTGTGTTCGTATCGTAATTTTCATTTCAATAAATCAATTAGAATGGCACCTACAACTTTTACGGAAGAAACTACAACTTTGGTACCAAATAGAAACGGTAAAGAAACTGAAAGTGTTCAGACTTTACGTTCTTTATACACTTCGTTACTTATGAAGTTGTTACCAGAAACTAAAGAAATAATAGATTCTTGGAATGTAAAAAAATTACAGTACAAGAGTGAAAAATATACGTATACTGTTCGTGGAAAAGAAATTAGTGTTGATAATTATACAACCTCTTTATCTCAATCAAAAATACCCAAAGTCTCTTTCCCGACATTTCAAGATTGGGGACAAATCGTTGAATGGTCTATGAAAGAAAATGTACCAGGAGAGTTCCCTTACACTGCTGGTGTTTATCCATTTAAAAGAGCAGGGGAAGACCCAACGAGAATGTTTGCTGGTGAAGGTGGACCAGAGCGTACGAACAAACGTTTCCACTATCTTTCTTTAGGTATGCCGGCGGCAAGACTATCTACTGCTTTTGATTCTGTTACTCTGTATGGGGAAGATCCCGATTATAGACCTGATATTTATGGGAAAATAGGAAATTCAGGAGTAAGCGTTGCAAGTCTAGACGATGCGAAAAAATTATATTCAGGCTTTGACCTTTGTGACCCCAAAACTTCTGTGTCAATGACAATAAATGGACCTGCCCCAATGTTGCTTGCATTTTTTATGAATGCTGCAATCGATCAACAATGTGAATTATATATAAAAGAAAAAGGACTTGAATCCGCAATTTCTAAAAAAATTGATGAGATTTATGCACAAAAAAGAGCGAAAAGACCTCAATATTTAGGTGAATTACCTGAAGGAAATAATGGCTTAGGGCTTTTACTTTTGGGAGTTACCGGCGACCAAGTCTTACCTTCGGATATTTACGATAGATGTAAAGAAACTGCATTGCGTTCAGTTCGTGGAACCGTCCAAGCTGATATTTTAAAAGAAGACCAAGCACAAAATACGTGTATCTTTTCTACGGAATTTGCCCTGCGAATGATGGGTGATATTCAGCAGTATTTTATTGAAAAGTCTGTTCGTAATTTTTACTCTGTTTCCATTTCTGGGTATCATATTGCGGAAGCTGGAGCAAATCCTATTACACAATTGGCATTTACATTAGCAAATGGTTTTACATTTGTTGAATATTATTTGTCTCGAGGAATGGACATTGACGACTTCGCACCAAATCTTTCGTTTTTCTTTTCAAACGGAATAGACCCTGAGTATTCTGTCATTGGTCGTGTTGCAAGAAGAATCTGGGCAAAAGCAATGAAAGGAAAATATAAAGGGAATGAACGTTCTCAAATGTTGAAATATCATATTCAAACTAGTGGTCGATCACTTCACTCACAAGAAATTGATTTCAATGATATTAGAACTACCCTACAAGCCTTGTATGCTATTTATGACAATTGTAATTCCTTGCATACGAATGCTTATGACGAGGCAATTACTACTCCAACTGAAGAGTCCGTACGTAGAGCCGTTGCAATTCAGTTAATTATCAATAGAGAATTAGGTTTAGCTAAAAACGAAAATCCCCTTCAAGGTTCGTTTGTTATTGAAGAACTTACTGAATTAGTAGAAGAAGCTGTTTACACAGAATTTAAAGCTATTTCGGATCGAGGTGGTGTCCTTGGAGCAATGGAATTAATGTATCAGCGTAATAAAATCCAAGAAGAGTCTTTATATTATGAAACTTTGAAACATTCTGGAGAATTTCCTATTATTGGTGTGAATACTTTTTTAAGCAAAGATGGGTCTCCTACAATACTTCCACAGGAAGTAATTCGCTCAACAAAAGATGAAAAGGAATTTCAAATTCAGAATGTCCGCTTTCAAAACGAACGGAATAATCTAGAAACACTATCTTCACTGAAAGAATTAAAGCAAATCTCGGTTCAAAATATGAATATTTTCGAAGCTTTGATGGAATCAGCGAAGGTTTGCACCTTAGGTCAAATGACCACTTCCTTGTATCAAGTTGGCGGTCAATATCGCCGAAATATGTAACTAATAAAATACTATGAATCTTACGAATGCTCGAATATTAATCACTGGCGGTTCTTCTGGTTTAGGAAAAGCTACAGCGAAAATTTTAAAAGAATCGAATGCTAAAATATTAATCACAGGAAGAGATGCCGAAAAAACAGCTTCGGTTGCCATTGAATTAGGAGTGGAATTTTGTGTTGCTGATGTATCGAATTCAAATGATATATCAAAAACATTCTTAGAAGTCCAAACAAAACTTGGTGGCTTAGATGTGTTAATTAACAATGCAGGAATTGGGAAGTTTAAAACAATCTCTGAATATACATTACAAGATTTCGAAGAAGTTTTCAGTGTAAATGTGTTTGGGGCTGCAATGATGGGGCAAGAAGCTGCCAAAATAATGATTGAACAGCAATCTGGTGCGATAGTCAATATTGGTTCTACGGCAGCCATAAATGGTTTTGCACGTGGTTCTATCTATTCTGCTTCTAAATTTGCATTACGTTCAATGACAGAATGTTGGAGAGCAGAATTACGTTCGAGCAACATTCGTGTTCATCTTGTTAATCCGAGTGAAGTACCAACAGCTTTTGGTTCAGAAACAAGAACAGAAAGACCAACGCAAGCAAAAAAACTAACCTCAATTGAAATTGCGTATGCAATTAAATCTATTTTAGAAATGGATGATAGAGGGTTTATCCCAGAGTTATCGGTTTGGGCAACGAATCCGAATGGATGATACCGTTATTATGCAAGAAATATCTCAAAAAGTAGTATCTATAAAACCTTCAATTTTTTCTGTTATAAGTGCAAGGGCAACTGAAATTGGAGCAGTAAATTTAGGGCAAGGTTTTCCTGATTATGATGCTGATTCTTTTATAAAAAATGCGGCTATTGAAGCTATTCAATCTGGAAGTAATCAGTATGCTCCTTCTTCAGGTGTTATGGCGCTGCAATCTGCAATCGAATTTCATGAACATCGATTCTATGGATTGACTTATACTGCAAATGATAACATCACAATAACTTCTGGTGCCACAGAAGCTCTTTGGGTTACATTCCAAGCCATTTTAAATACTGGAGATGAAGTCATAGTATTAGAACCAGCCTATGATTCCTATGCCCCTGCTATTTTGTTTGCTGGTGGGGCGGTTGTCCCTTGTAGATTAACGAATGAAAACTATGAACTAGATTCAGATTTATTAGAATCGCTTATAACTACTAAGACAAAAGCAATCATTATTACAAATCCTCATAATCCAACAGGAAAAGTATTTTCAAAACAAGAATTAGAATCTATTACACTACTTGCACTAAAACATAATTTCTATGTAATTTGCGATGAAGTCTATGAACATTTAACTTTTGGAATAGAGCATATTGCAATACCTACATTATTCGAAGATAAAAAAGTACAAGATAAAATTATTCGAATAAGTAGTTTAGGAAAAACTTTTTCCGTAACAGGTTGGAAGATTGGTTGGGTATTAGCAAGTTCGGAAATTACAAAAGCAGTCCGAGCTGTCCATCAATTTGTAGTCTTTTCAGTTGCAACTCCATTTCAAATAGCTGCCTCTAAAGCTCTTACTATGATATCAGAAAAATCTGAATATATTCATAGTAATGCAGCCATTTTAAAAGAAAAAAGGGATTTACTCGTAAAATCCTTAAAAAAAGTTGGATTAATTCCTTATATTCCATTTGGTGGGTACTTTGTAATGGCAGATTACTCATCAATATTTTCTGGTTCTTCGACAGAGTTTTCTACAAAATTGTTGGAAGATTCTAAAGTTGCAACCATACCAACTGAGCCATTTTATACAAATACAAATAATGTTCCAACAAGAGTACGGTTTTGTTTTTGTAAAAAAGATTCGACAATTCAAAATGCTATCTCAAATCTTGTAGATTCTTTTCCACAAGTTAAAGAAAATCTATAAGGTAATTAGACTATGGAATCTCTGTTTACGAATGAAGTGTTTGTTGAACAAAAAGGACTATCTCCTTTAGCAGAACTACTTAGACCTATTTCTTTAAATGAAGTAGTGGGGCAAGATCACTTACTTGGTGAAAATGGACCAATAAGAAAATTTATTTCATTAGGGAGATTGCCTTCAATCATTTTATGGGGACCTCCAGGGACTGGGAAGACAACAATTGCATCGGTAATTTCAAAAGCAACTAATTCTGAATTTCAACGACTTTCAGCCGTTGAATCAGGAGTCAAAGAGTTACGAGAAGTTATTGCAAAAGCCGAAAGGCTCCAAACTATAGGTAAAAAAATTGTTCTTTTCATAGATGAAATACATCGTTATAGCAAATCCCAACAAGACGCTTTGTTGCACAGCGTTGAAACTGGCAAGATTACCTTAATTGGAGCTACAACAGAAAATCCTTCTTTTGAAATTAATGCAGCATTAATTTCAAGATGTCAAGTCTATCATTTGCAAGAATTAGATCAACCGGCACTTCAAAAAGTTCTCGATAGAGCAATAGGATATTATTTCAGTTCGAAAAAGAAAGAAATTACCATCGAAGATAGTACTGCTTTATTCAGATTATGTTCTGGAGATGCAAGAACATTACTGAATATATTAGAAAACGCAGTCTCTTTGTTTAAAGAAGATCTTTTTGAAATAAAAACATCTGATATTGAAACAATTGTTCAAAAAAAAGTTCTACAATATGACAAAAAAGGGGAATCTCATTATGACACTATTTCCGCCTTTATAAAGTCTTTACGTGGTTCAGACCCTGATGCAGCGTTGTTTTGGTTAGCTAAAATGTTAGTTTCTGGTGAAGATCCTAAATTCATTGCAAGAAGAATGCTTATATTTGCAAGTGAAGACATTGGAAATGCAAATCCAGAAGCACTTAAAACTGCCTTAGCAGTATTTCAGGCGGTTGCAGTTTTAGGAATGCCCGAAGCAAGAATTACTCTTGCCCAAGGTGTTACTTACTTAGCATCTTCGATTAAATCAAATGCTTCTTATAAAGCAATTGAAGAAGCAATTGGTAGCATCGAAAATGGATGTGATGGAACTGTTCCACTACATTTGAGAAATGCTCCAACAAAATTAATGAAACAAGAAGGATATGGAAAAGGATACAAGTACCCACATGACTTTAGAGGTCATTTTGTTACTGAACATTATTTTCCATCAGCGTTAGAGCCTATTCCTTTTTATAGACCAACGACCCAAGGGCAAGAAGAAGTAATCCAAAAAAGATTAGCTTCGTTTTGGCCAGATCGGTATATTCAAAAAAAATTAGACAAATGATAATAACCTTTCTTTCCCATAATCCTTTTTCATTAGGGTTTGGTGGACTTGAAGTCCAGATTATTAATACAGCAGAAGCTTTGGAGCGTTTGGGCGTTAAAGTTGAATTTTTAGATCCATGGTCTAAAAAACTTCCGTCGAAGAACTTCCATGTCTTTGGTAGTGGTTTTAATATGTATGAAGTACTTCAAAGGTTACACGTCAAAAATTGCAATATAATTTTATCAGCTATTTTTATCAAAACGCATCCTGCATTATTGTATAAAACACAAAATTTTTTAAGCCCAATGCTTTCCTCGAAATTTACAAGTACATTAAGGAAAAGAGTATTTGAGTTCCCGAAAAAAATAATTGCAATTACAGAACAAGAAAAATCGTATTTAGAAGATTTCTACTCGGTTCCTTCTAATAAATTAGCCGTGTTGCCAAATGGAACTGATGCAAGGTTCTATAATGCAAAACCAGATTTGTTCATTAAAGAGTATGGCTTAAAAGATTTTATTCTTTGTGTTGGTAAAATTGAAGAGCGGAAAAATCAATTGTCACTTTTAAAAGCATTTGAAAACGATCCTAACATCCCAGTAGTTCTATTGGGAGCTGAAGACGATAAAGACCCAGAATATACCAAGGCAATTCAGGAAATGGTAGACAAACATTCTCATTTACATTGGATTCGTTTCATTCCTTATGATTCAGAATTGTTGCCTTCTGCATTTGCAGCGGCAAAACTACACATTCTTCCTTCTTTTGCTGAAGGTCATGGCTTGGTTTCTGTAGAATCGTATGCTGCAGGTACACCAATTATAATGAGTGAAACCGATGTAATGAAAGAAGCTTTTGGAGATTTTGCTTTGTATTGCAACCCCAAAAGCTTACATTCAATTCGTACATCTTGTTTAGATGTGTATGCTAATCCAGAAAAATATTATTCAAAACAGAAACCTAATTGGTTGCTATCGTGGGACGATGTTGCAAAACAACTACTTTCAATTTACGAAGCCTCTGGTCTCATTTGAGGAAAGAACAAAACATCTCTAATTGAAGTTTCTCCGGTTAAAATCATTACTAACCTGTCAATTCCAACACCTAAACCAGCTGCAGGGGGCATACCGACTTCTAAAGAATACAAGAAGTCCTCATCAACTTCCATTGCTTCGTCGTCGCCTTCTGTTTTTAAACGTGCTTGTAATTCTAAACGTTGTCTTTGGTCAATAGGATCATTTAATTCAGAAAAAGCATTTGCTATTTCTCCACCATTAATAAATAACTCAAAACGTTCAACGACACCATTGTCTGTTCTGTGTGATTTTGCCAATGGCGACATTTCTAACGGATAATCGTAAACAAATGTGGGTTGAATAAGTTTTGGTTGAATCAACTCAGAAAATAACTCATCTAAAATTTTTATCTCATTTGCTTTTGGATCTACAGAAACAGAGTGCTTTTTCGCTATTTCTTGTAATGTTGTTCTATCTTCTCCAAATGGATTCATTCCAATTGTCTCAACAAACAAATCGGACATTTTTTTTCTGGTAAAAGGAAGAGCAAAAGAAATCTCTTTCCCATCATAGATTGTAGTATCTGACCCATTTACTTTTAAAGCAATTGAATTAAGTAAATCTTCTGTCATTTCCATCATCCAGATGTAGTCTTTGTATGCTACATATATTTCCATAGCAGTATATTCAGGGTTGTGAGATTTGTCCATACCTTCATTTCGGAAGTTTTTAGATATTTCATACACACCTTCAAACCCACCAACTAAAAGTCTTTTTAAGTACAGTTCATCGGCAATTCGTAAAAACAAATCCACATCTAATGTGTTGTGATGGGTAACAAACGGACGGGCGGAAGCTCCACCATAAATAGGCTGTAAAATGGGTGTTTCAACCTCTAACCAATTGCGTTCGTCAAAATAAGTACGCATAGCCGTAATTATTTTTGAACGTTTTACAAAACTTGTTCTAATAGAACTATTGACAATTAAATCAACATACCTACGGCGGTAACGAGATTCTTTGTCTTTAAAGGCGTCGTGAACAATTTTTTCACCACTTTCAGTGATTTCTTCTTTTGCAATAGGAAGCATACGAATAGATTTTGAAAGTAAGGTTAACGTAGAAACATGGATAGAAATTTCACCAACTTTTGTGCGGAAAACATATCCTTGAACACCAATTATATCTCCAATATCAAAGAGTTTTAAGTGTTCATACATTTCTGGGATTTCGTCTTTTTTAAGATAGATTTGAATTCTGCCTTCTTGGTCAAGAATCTGCCAAAAACTAGCCTTCCCCATAGTCCGAATTGCCATAATTCTACCAGCGAGTGAAACTGATGAAAGTAATTCTGGCTGTTCGTCAGAAAATAAAGAAAGAATTTCAGAAGTTGAATGCGTTTTTTCAAACGAATATGGATAAGGATTTATATTCAATGCTCGAATAGTAGAAAGTTCTTCAATCCGGTGTAGTTCTTGATCGTTATAAGAAATAGTGCTCATAAAGTTGCTTGTGATAAAGTTTTTTGATAATCCAAGTACAAAATTACAAATTTTTTACGTAATTGGACAATTGTTTGGTTTATAGCGTAATAAGCCTTATATTAGTACTTTCCATAAACGTTTTTATACAATATTCCTAGGAATTTCTTGAGTAGAGTGCCCAACACGGACCAATCACAATCATTTGGCAATCGCTTTCAACCACAAGGTGGAACAGGCAAGACCAAAACACGAATTAACGAACAAATCACTGCACGTGAAATACGCGTTGTTGATAGTCAAGGTAAAATGTTAGGGGTTAAACCCACACGTGAAGCCTTAGAATTAGCGTATTCCCAAGAATTAGACCTTGTTGAAATTGCACCTCAAGCAACTCCTCCTGTTTGTAAAATTATTAACTACGGTAAATATATTTATGAACAACAAAAGCGTGATAAAATCCAGAGGAAATCTCAACATAATCACCAGTTAAAAGAAATCCGTTTCAAAGCTGGTACTGACTCTCATGATTTTGATTTCAAAACAAGACATGCTCGTGAATTCCTTTTGGAAGGTCACAAAGTTAAAGCTTCTTTGATGTTTCGTGGACGTGAAATTGTTCACCAAGAAATCGGGATGAAACTTATGGAAGAATTTGTAGAAGCCCTTAAAGATGTTTCTAAAATAGATCAGCCCATTCATTCTGAAGGGCGAACATTGTCTGTTCTTTTATCTCCTGAAAAAGCAGTTAAAAAAGCTGACGCTTCAACTAAATAAGTAATTCAATATTTTTATAATCACTGTACATACCAAAGATACTTACTATGCCTAAAATGAAAACGGTTAGTTCAGCAAAAAAACGATTTCGTGTTACTGGAACTGGGAAAATTCGTTACGAAAAAGCTTTTCGTAATCACATTTTAACTTCCAAAAGCAGAAAACGTAAACGTAATCTACGACAGGACTCATTTGTTTCTGCACCAGATTTACCACGTATAAGACATCTACTATGTATGGCGTAATCAATTCTTTTTAAATTGATTAAGTCTACTCAGAAATTTTTTATAACAAGTAAGGGTTAGCGAAACTCTCCTTACTGTTTTTTTTATTCTTATTTATTTGGAGTAATCATGCCACGTTCAGTGCCTAAAGTAGCTTCGCGAGCCCGTAGAAAAAAAATCCTTAAACTAGCAAAAGGATATTGGGGATCGCGACATAATGTTTGGACTATTGCAAAAAATCACGTTGAAAAAGGTCTTTCTCACGCATACAAAGATCGTCGTACGAAAAAAAGAACTTTCCGCGCATTGTGGATTATTCGTATAAACGCAGCTGCTCGTATAAACGGAACTACCTATTCTCGTTTGATTGATGCATTAAACAAAAAAAATATTACTATCAATCGAAAAGTCCTTGCAGACCTTGCGATGAACCAACCTACAGTTTTTGCTACAATTTTGAATCAAGCAATTTCTTAATGAATTCGTTTATTTATACGAACGTTATTATTGCCACGATTTTAAATAGTCGTGGCTTTTTTTTTACTTTTCAATAAAGTAAATAATTCATTGGAATTTTCGTATCTTTGCAAAGTTTTGAACCTTTTCATTTACAATAAAGTTGCTATGGAATTAACTATTGATTTTCGTAAGAAATCTTTCGAAAACAAACCACAATCGACAGAAAATTTAAAAGAGATTGCTAACGAGATTCGACGAGATATTATCCAGTCACTTGTTTTAGCAAAATCAGGGCATAGTGGCGGACCATTAGGTTCTGCAGATATATTCACTTCACTTTACTTTGGTGGATATATGCGTTACAAAAATAACGACCCTTTTTGGGAAGGTCGTGATCGTTTTGTACTAAGTGCGGGGCACATGGCTCCAGTTTTATATGCTACACTAGCAAATGCTGGTATGTTTCCTAAAGAAGAATTAGGTACACTTAGACAATTTGGAACTCGTTTGCAAGGTCACCCGGGTAGAGATATGGGATTGCCAGGAATTGAAACTTCTTCTGGTTCATTAGGGCAAGGAATTTCTATTGCTGTCGGCATGGCAATGGCTGATAAACTATTAGACGGTACAGACAAACGAGTTTACAGCTTAACAGGCGATGGTGAGCTTCAAGAAGGTTCTGTTTGGGAAGCGGCAATGTCTGCTTCAAATTTTAAACTCGATAATTTCTGTTGGATTATTGACAATAATGATTGCCAAATTGATGGAAGAGTTCCTGATGTTATGAATGTTTATCCAATCGTAGACAAATGTGTTGCTTTTGGATTTGATACAATTGTTTGCGATGGTCATAACTTTGATGAAATAAATGCCGCTTTTGATAAGTTTTTAGCAAACCAGAAAAATGGCACAGGGAAACCTACGGCTATTATTGCAAGAACTTTTATGGGCAGAGGTGTTTCTTTTATGGAAGATAATTTCAAATGGCATGGCAACCCACCAAACGAAGAACAAGCGATAACTGCATTAAAAGAATTAGTACTGTAATTAAATGAATATGCGAAGAATATTATTCTGTTGTGTTGCGATTTCATTATCAATGCTTTTCAGTTGTGAAACAAATGAAAGTACTGACAAAAAAGGAATTGATTCTACTAAATCAATCTCAAAAAAAGTAACTGTTGATACAAATAGTTTCGAATTTGGCAAAGGTAAAATATCGCAAGTCCAAGCTCGAAGTGTACCAGGTAGAGTACAAGGTGAAATTTTACGTGAATTTTTACCAAAAGATATTCCAAGTTCAAAATCGTATCCACCATCTATGACCGTAACAACGGAAAGTGGACGACAAGTTGTAACTGTTTCGAAAGAATATCAATTTCCGGGCAATGGTTCTGCAATGATTTCTATTGTAGATTATGGAGTATTACCAAAAAATGAACAACCTCAAAACTTTAAAGAGTTTTATAATGCTACTACATCGTTAAACGAAGGTGTTATTAGAGAAAAGTTTACTTTTTCTGGTCAACCGGGATGTATGGTAGCCGACGAATCTAGAAGAAACGGTATTGCTCATGGATTAATAGGCAATCGTTTTGTCGTCAAAGTAGAAGGAACTTCTATTCCAGCTTCATTATCGTCAATAGGAGCTTTGCTTCAATTTATAAATTCTGAAGAGTTAATAGTTTTAGGTTCTTCTGTTCAATAATTTTTACAATAATAAATTAGAATTTAATAGTATGCAAGAATTCTCATTACTAGGCAAGAAACCAACCAGACATGGTTTTGGCGAAGGATTAGTAGTCCTTGGAGAAAGAAATCCAAATGTTGTTGCCTTAGGTGGCGATATAACTGGTTCCGTTATGACTTCGTATTTTAAAGATAAATTTCCAGATAGATTTTTTTCTATTGGTATTGCAGAACAAAATGCAACCACTATAGCAGTAGGTTTGGCTCTTTCAGGGAAAGTCCCATTCTTTGCATCGTATGGAGCCTTCTGTGCATTCCGTAATGCCGATCAAATACGTATTTCAATGTGTTACAACGAAGCAAATGTTAAAATTGGTGGTGGACACGCTGGAATAAGCGTTGGTCCCGATGGTGCAACGCACCAAGTCTTAGAAGAAATTGCATTCCTTCGTACCTTACCTCACATGACATTAGTTGTTCCTTGCGACTTTTTAGAAGCAAAAAAAGCTACAATAGCAATTGGTGAAATGGTTGGACCAGCATACATTCGATTTGGAAGAATCGATGTTCCAATGTTTACCACAGAAGAAACTCCGTTTGTTCTCGGTAAAGCGGAAGTATTTCACCCTGGGACAGATGTAGCTATAATAGCTTGTGGAGCGATGGTTTGGCCAGCGTTTGAAGCGGCAAAAGAACTCGCAAAAATTGGTGTTTCTGCAAGGGTTATAAACAATCACACCATTAAACCATTTGATTACGATACAACCGTTGCTGCAGCAAAAGAATGCGGTGCAATAGTAACTGCCGAAGAACATCAAGTTCATGGCGGATTAGGTTCTTTAGTAGCTGAAGCAGTTTCGAAAAATCATCCTGTTCCTATCGAATTTGTTGGAGTTAAAGACAGTTTCGGCGGAAGCGGTGACCCGACTGAATTAATGGAAAAATTTGGTTTGACTTGGAAAGAAATTTATGCTTCTGCATTGATGGCAATGCAAAGAAGAGACAAAGGATCAGTAAAATTACGTAAAGTAAATGAAGTAGAATCTTATTCTCAAGCATAACATTGGTAGAAGTACAAACGAATAAAAAAAGCCCATCATATAATGAAGGGCTTTTTTATTTAGTAAATTTGTAATAGTAGATTTACAAACTAAGCACCAATTAATTGTTTGTACGCATCAACATCCATAAGCGAATCAACTTCAGATGGATTCGCCAATTCAATTTTCACAATCCAGCCTTCACCATACGGATCTGAATTTATAATTTCTGGATTTTTGTTAATACTATTATTTACTTCAACGATTTTACCAGTTACTGGGGAATATAAATCTGCAACTGTTTTAACAGCTTCAATAGTACCAAAACTATCACCAACTGAAAGAGTTGCCGTCTCATCCGAAATGTCAATATAAACTATATCACCTAATTCACCTTGTGCGTGGTAGGTTATGCCAATTGTTCCAATAGTTCCTTCTACACGAATCCATTCGTGATCATTTGTGTACTTAATGTTTTCTGGGTACATTGTTTCCTCTGTTGATTAATCTTGCCAATTATGAGTGTCGAGATATTTAGTATCGAAATCGCCTGATAGAAAATCTTTGTTTTCCATCATTTTACGATGGAATGGAATTGTTGTTTTTATACCTTCAATAACAAATTCATCTAAGGATGCTCTCATTTTTGAAATTGCTTCTTCGCGAGTTGGAGCAAATGTAATTAATTTTGCGACCATACTGTCATAAAAAGGAGGAATAACATACCCTTGATATATATGAGAATCTACACGTATTCCATTTCCTCCGGGGAAATGTAAAGAGGTAATCAATCCTGGGCTAGGACGAAAGTTTTGATAAGGATCTTCTGCATTAATTCTACATTCAATAGAATGAAGTCTTGGTGGTTGAATTGAAAAAGAAAGTTCTTTACCAGAGGCCACGAACAATTGTTCTTTTACTAAATCAATTCCTAAAGACTGTTCTGTAACCGGGTGTTCTACTTGAATACGAGTATTCATCTCCATAAAGTAGAAATCCAGATGTTTATCAACTAAGAATTCAACAGTTCCAGCACCGACATAGTTTACAGCTTTCGCTGCGTTCATAGCTGCAGTTCCCATTTTCTCACGTAATTGTGGAGTTACTATAGGTGAAGGAGCTTCCTCAATTAACTTTTGGTGTCTACGTTGGATAGAACATTCACGTTCGTTCAAATGAACAACATTTCCAAAATGGTCGCCGAAAATTTGTATTTCAATGTGTCGTGGTCCTTCTACAAATTTTTCGATGTAGATATCACCATTTCCAAATGCAGCTTCAGCCTCATTCTTTGCACCGTTAAAACCTTTTTCCAATTCTTCAGCGGTTGCTACGTAACGCATTCCTTTTCCACCACCACCTGCTACTGCTTTTAACATTACAGGATACCCAGCTTCAGCAGCTATTATTTCAGCGTCTGATAGTGTTTCAACTATACCTAACGAACCAGGGATAACCGGAACGCCAACAGAACGCATTGTTTCTTTAGCTACACTTTTATTACCCATTCTTCCAATTGCGTCTGGACTTGGACCAATAAAAATATATTTATGTTCTAGACAAATTTCTGCGAATTCTTTGTTCTCAGCTAAAAAACCGTAACCGGGATGAATAGCGTCTGCTCGAGTAACTTCAGCAGCAGAAATAATATTTGGAATTTTCAAATAACTTTCTTTTCCAGATGCTGGACCAATACAAACAGCTTCATCGGCAAAGCGTACGTGAAGCGAGGTTTTGTCGGCTTCAGAATAAACAGCGACTGTAGAAATACCTAACTCTTTACAGGCTCTAATGATCCGTAAAGCAATTTCACCTCTATTAGCAATAAGTACTTTTTTTATCATAATTTGTTTATTGAATAATAAACAAAGGTTGGTTGTATTCTACTGGTTTACCGTTTTCCACCAACACTTTAACGATGGTTCCGGAAACATCAGATTCGATTTCATTCATTAGCTTCATAGCTTCAACAATACATAATGTTGTACCTAAAGAAACTGTATCGCCAACTTGAACAAATGAAGGTGCGTCGGGCGAAGAAGCTCTAAAGAAAGTTCCCACCATTGGAGAAAAAATTGTTTTTCCTTGAATTGGTTCCGAACTTGGTGCTGGAGTTGAAGCAGTGAATACTTCAGGTGCTGCCAATTGCACTGGAGCTTGAACAGGAGCAGGAATAGTCGAAGCAATAGGAGTAGAAACAGAAACTATATGCTGTTGAACTGTTTTTGCTATGGAAATTTTACTGCCTTCTTCTTCAACGGTAAGTTCTGTTACAGAACTATCATCGAATAATTTTAATAAGCGTTCTATATACCCTAAGTCCATTATTCTTATACTCCTGAAAATTTGTATAAATATCGAGATTTAATTAAAGAATACTTTTTGTATTCTTTTGTTTGTCTCGTAACTATCTGAGTTCTCTAATTATTCTTTAACTCGTTCCATATATGCTGCGTTTCGAGTGTCAATACGAATAACATCATTTTCATTTACAAACAATGGAACCATTACAGTTGCTCCAGTTTCCACTGTAGCAGGCTTAAGTGCATTTGTAGCTGTATTACCTTTTAAACCGGGGTCAGTCTGAGAAATTCGTAAAATTACGTGTTCAGGCAAATCAACAGTAACCACTTCTTCATCGTTAAAAGCAATTTGAACTTCTTGGTTTTCCTTCATAAACTTTGCAGCATCGCCTACAATGTCTTTCCCTACAGGTACCTGTTCGAAAGTTTCATTGTCCATAAAATAGAGAATATCTCCATCTGCATACAGATATTGGAAATTCTTTTTTTCTACTCGTACAAAATCTATCGATTCACCTGAACGGTATCTGTTTTCTAATAGTTTTCCAGATTTTAAATTACGCATTTTAACTTGATAAAATGCACGAAGATTACCAGGAGTTCTGTGTTCTGATTCTAAAACTACGCATAATTCATTGTTATATTTAATAACTGCACCGTTTCGTAAATCTGCTGTTGTACCCATGAATATTACTTTATTTCTGAAAAAATTGAGAGGTTCCGGACGGAATCGAACCGACGTAGGAGCTTTTGCAGAGCTCTGCCTAACCACTAGACTACGGAACCATAGAGTTTGTAGCCTACAAAAATACGGAAAAAAAACGTAAGTACAAAGATTTCATATTACTTCATTCATTTGTTTTAGTATATTGAAATCAAATTCAAACAAATACTATTGATTTTATTACAAAATGCAAAGTTTAACAAAGCAGCTGCTCGAAAATATCTTTGGAGTCAATGATGAAAAGCTTATTGATGTTATTTTAAGGAATGGGATTGTAAAGAATTTTTCAAAAGATGACATTGTGATTGAAGCAGGAGATCTTGTTCGTTCCATTCCATTAGTCATTAGTGGCACATTGCGAATTATGCTGTTAAACTCTGAAGGTGATGAATATTATCTCTATCATCTTTACAGTGGAGAAACATGTGCAATTTCATTAGCTTGTTGTTTATCTCACTCATTAGCCGAAGTAAGAGCTATTTCAGAAGAAGGCACCAAAATAGTAATGATTCCTTTAGAATTAGTCGAAACATTAGATACTTTCAAACAATGGAAAATGTTTGTAGCAAAAAATCAGTCGAATCGATTTTCTGAGTTATTAGAAACTATTGAATTAATTGCATTTTCAAAATTAGATGTACAGTTGTGGAATTATCTTCTCCACAGAGCCCAAGCCCAAGGTGTTTCGGTGCTTGTGCTTACGCATCAAGAAATTGCTACTGAATTGAATTCTCCTCGTGAAGTTATAACTCGTTTGTTACAACAATTACAACAACAAGGGAAAGTAAAACTTGCCAGAAATCAAATTACCATTATTCCATAAAAACTCATTTGTGATATTTATCACAAATAAACGGTAGGAGAACAGTTATTTTTGTAGAATATTTTTTACAAATAATCAAGGATTATACAAATGGCTACTCATGAAATAACTACCAAATGGAATGGTAAAATGAAATTTGTTGCGGATGTTAATGGTTTTCCAATCACTATGGATGCTTCAGATAAGGCGGGTGGTGAAAACTCAGCTCCAAACCCAAAACCTTTTGTGTTGGTTGCACTTTCTGGTTGTACTGGAATGGATGTTATTGCTATGCTTCGTAAAGCACAGAAAGAACCAACATATTTTGATATGACAGTTTCTGGAAGTGTTTCGGAAACGCATCCTAAACAATATGAAAATATTCATGTTCGTTACATACTTAAAAGTGAAGAAGATAACGCTGATGCTATTATTCGTGCTGTAAAATTATCACAAGAACAATATTGTGGAGTATCGGCTATGTTGCAACAGTCTCTTCCGGTTACTTGGTCAATTAAATTAAATGAAAAAGAAATATTTACAAATCAACAATCTTAAATTATGAAACCACTAACTTTAATTACTATAACTACACTTATAGGTTTATTGGCAGGATTTTTATATTATTACTTCTTTGGATGTACTTCAAACTGTATGATATCTTCGTCGCCTGTAAATAGCATGTTGTATGGTGGAGTAATGGGGGTATTAATGGGGTTTTCATTCAAAAAGGAAAAAAAATGACAATCATAGATGTTCGAACACCTTCAGAGTTTAACGGAGGTAATGTTGTTGGAAGTGTTAATATACCACTTTCAGATATCGAAAAAAAAGTTGTGGAAATTACAAAAATGACAAAACCAATTTATCTTTGTTGTGCAAGTGGAGCAAGAAGTGGAAGTGCAACGTTTTTTTTGAAATCTCAAGGTGTCGATTGTAATAATGTCGGTTCTTGGTTTGCAGCAAATTCGTTAACGAAAGGTGAAATGAATGTTTAAAGCTATTAAATCAATCTTTGGTTTTGGACATTCCATTAATTATAAGGAAGTGATTTCTAATGGCGGTATAATTGTCGATGTACGTACTCAACATGAATTTGCTGTTGGTAGTATTAAAGGGTCAATTAATATTCCTTTAGATATTCTGCAAAATGGTATCAAAAAACTCCCGAAGAATAAAACTATCGTTACTTGCTGTGCGTCAGGAATACGTAGTTCTTCAGCAAAAAGATTCCTAAAAAGTAGTGGATTTGAAGATGTTCACAACGGTGGCAGTTGGTATTCGCTTCAACAAAAAATTCAGTAATTTCATAGTCCATCAATGAATAGTTTTCGTAACAAATATTACAATTATAAAACTCTTTTTCGCGGTATAATCATTGCCGGATTAACTGTTCTATGGTGGTATTCGCAAAACCCTTTTGTTTTATTTTTAGTATTCTTTTTAGGTGTTCAACTATTGTTTCCTTGTAATGCTTGTTCTACTATAAAACAATGTGCAATTCCAAGGTATAAGGTACGGCAAGCCGAATATTTCGATACTAAAAAATAAGAATATATCTCAATTCATAAGATTTTGTTCTTCTATTCGTTCGTAGTAGTTGAAAACTGTGTTTTCGGATTCATCATTTTAGAAAGTAACTCTTGTAATGAAATTCTTATCAATGGTAAAATATACCTTTCTCACTGTTTCTTTGTTGTTAGTTTTTTCCTGTCAATCGAAAGAAGCCAATATTACTTATGGCAAAAATTTGACTCCAAAAGAGTTTAAAGAATTGTTAGAAAAAGAAACTTCTCCCCAACTTATAGATGTTCGGACCACTGAAGAATTTCAAACGGGTGCCTTAAATGGGGCGGTAAATATTAGTTCAAGTTCATTGAACTTTATTAAACAAATTGAAAAATTAGACAAAAACAAACCTGTTTTTCTATATTGCCTTCGTGGTACACGCTCGCAAGGGGCTATGAATAAGTTAGTAACTCGTGGCTTTACTAATGTCTATAGTCTTGATGGAGGTATCAAAGAATGGAAAGAAAGAGGTTTCCCAATTACAAATGGAATTTCGAAAGCAAAAACTGGATTTTCTGTCCAAGACTTTTCTACACTACTCGCTAAGAATGAAGTCGTCTTAGTCGATTTTTATGCACCATGGTGTGGACCTTGCCGTGCTATGGAACCTTCGCTTGAAAAACTTACAAAAGAGTTTGAAGGGAAAGTGCATATCGAACGAATTAATGTTGATGAATCAACAGATCTTTCACGACAAATGAAAATCTCTTCCATTCCATTATTGGTTCTTTATAAAAACGGAAAAGAATTTAAACGTTCCTTAGGCCTTATTTCTGAAGATGAAATTAGAACGATTATGAAATCAGGGATATAAATTCATAAGTAGGAATAACACAGCTTCTATAGTATTGAACCGACTTTGTTTCTAACATTGTCGGTTTTTTTATAGAAGTGAGTAAATTAACAATCATAGTTGTAGAAACAATTACGTCCTGTAATACTTTTGCCGACCTTGAAACAGTAATGAATATGGGAATGGTAGAAGGAATGAAGCTAAATGTCGAAAAACTTGACAATCTTTTACTAAAACTGAGATAAGCCTTTCCTTTTTTCTTCCTTCACTTTCCTATCTCTTCCCTTCATTTTACGATAAAATGGAGGAAAATTTGTCTATGTTGAAAAAAGATGGTATTTTTACAGAAAATCAATATTTAGGTAGTTATTATGGCTAGAACGAAAACACAAGCCAAATCAAAAAAATCGACAACTTCGGTAAAATGGTCTCTTCCTTATAAAAAAATAAATTACATTCTTTTTGGATCAGGAATTGTTACTATTATTCTAGGATACTTTCTTCTTTCAATAGGTAACACAACTACCTGGGACAACCCACTTTCGGTGTCTGTGGCACCTGTTGTTCTTGTAATTGGGTACTGTGTACTTATTCCGTATGCCCTTCTTTACAGACCGAAAAGAGAAGAAGTTGCAATCCAAGAATAAAACTACTTTGAGTTATGTAGTAATAGTTGTTCTGTTTTTTGTATTATTTGTACAAGTCTACTCGGAACTTCCACCATCTGCATATAAATCAATGCAAGATAACGCCCCTGAACAATCTATTTTTAAAGTGAGTACTGTTAAAATCGACACTGTTGAACAAAAAGGTGATAACGTTTTTACTCGTTTTGAAGAAAAAATAACAGTAACGTGTAAAATCGTAAAAGTTCTAAAAACAGCTTCGAAACTCAAAAAAAATACGAAAATTCAATTGGGGTATTCTCGGTACATTCACGACCCCAATAGTACGTTTGTTGGTCCTTCGGCAATTCCAATTTTGGAAATAGGAACTAGCTATACGGGATACTTCCGCTCGTTAGCTAATGGAACCTACCTACCTACGGCAGGATCGCATTCATTCATTGAAGAAATAAAACCTACTTCGAAAAAACAAAAGAAGTTGATAAAATAATAACAAGAATCTTATGAAATTTGATATTCACGCTCATATATTACCCGAAAAATGGGATGATTTAAAAGAAAAATATGGGTATGGTGGTTTCATACGGTTAGATCACTTCCGTCCGGGTAGTGCAAGAATGATGCGCGACGATGGGAAGTTTTTTCGTGAAATTCAAGAAAATTGTTGGAATCCAGAAGCAATTCTTTTAGATATGGACACCCATAACACCGATGTAATGGCACTTTGCACCGTACCAGTGTTATTCAACTATTGGATAAAGCCACTCGACGGTTACGATTGGTCAATGTTTCTGAACAATCATTTAGCAGGTGTAGTTGCCTCTCATCCAAAACGTTTTGTAGGGCTGGGAACCGTTCCAATGCAGGACATTTCCTTAGCAATAAAGGAAATGACTCGTTGCAAACAAGAACTTGGTTTCAACGGTTTGCAAATTGGTAGTAATGTAAACGGCAGAAATTTGGACGATCCAGAATTTTTCGCTTTGTACGAAGCTGCAGAAGAACTTGGTGTTTCGCTCTTTATTCATCCTTGGGATGTATTGGGGCAAGAACGTACAGATAAATATTTTCTCCAGTGGCTTGTGTCTATGCCAGCCGAAACAACCTTAGCCATTTGTTCGTTTATCTTTGGTGGAGTTTTCGATAAATTCCCAGCATTAAAGGTAATGTTTGCTCACGCCGGGGGAGCCTTTCCTTTCACCGTTGGACGTATCCAACACGGCTTTTTCGCACGTCCAGATTTGTGTAACGTCAACAATGTCTCAAAACCAACCGATTACTTCGGTAAATTTTGGGTTGATGGAATTACACACGATCCCGATGCACTCCGCTATCTTCTAAAAGTAATTGGACATAAAAAAATCGCCTACGGAACGGATTATCCATTCCCTTTAGGCGACTTAGAACACGGTAAATTCTTAACAGAAATGCCAGAACTAACCGAAGAACAGTTACGCTATATCACCCACCAATCCGCCTTCGACTTCTTAGGAATAGATTCAGAGAAGTATCGGTAGGGGAAGTCATCTCCAAAGTATCCTAACAATTAAAATAATTGAAACGAGATCAACACACCCTCTCCCCATAATCAGAAGAAAACTGTCACTATAGTTTTCGAAATAGGGTGAGTAGTAATTCTATATTGCCATATGAATTCACATATCTACTCATTAAAAAGTGTTATATTTACAACATTCTGACTTTTTCTTAAATAGACAAACAAAAAAAATGGAAAGTTTTCATTACTATATGTTCAATGGTTCTGTAAAAGTACCAGAAAGTTTAAATCTTAGGTTGTTTGCAGATTCAAAGCAGATAGACACAATAGAAGGTTTATCTAAAATCAATTTCATTGTAGGTCCTAATAATAGTGGGAAAAGCTATCTTCAAAGAGAATTATTGAAGTCTTTTTACAACATTAAAACCGTTTCATTTATCTCTAAAGAACTTCAAGAAATATTCAATAATCTGATTAATGAGTTTGTAGATGCATTTGATGATTTTATTTTTGATAAACTCAAAGTTAAACTTGAATCTGAAAACTATTCTAATGTGTTTCTAAGTTTTAGAAAAGGTATTTTCTCCGCTAGACCTATAACTTTACTTGATCTTAAACAATCTATAGATAATCCGATATTTACTTCAGATTTTTATATATACTCAACGCTTCTTCTTGAATTTATATTTTCTAAAAAAACAACTTATTTAGGTATGAAATTAGAAAGTAATAATGAAGTTATATTTCCTTTAACTGATGATACAGTAGATCAAAAAGAACTTGCAGAAGAATTTTGTAACTACTTAGTTAAGTTAAAAAATGTTCCATTGATTCAAGAATATAA